>Ga0182011_10000579_pt1 | contig 32011 bp, 27 predicted proteins | sample 711E1DmetaG_FD_120481 | JGI IMG/M metagenome (GOLD analysis project Ga0182011, IMG submission 120481) | Permafrost microbial communities from Stordalen Mire, Sweden - 711E1D metaG | ecosystem: Environmental > Terrestrial > Soil > Wetlands > Permafrost | place: Sweden: Stordalen | collected...
GCGGCCCGGCTGCGTTTGCCCTTGTCGCGGCCCTTCGTCCGGGTCAGGCGTCATGGACGTCGAGGCGGCTGTCGCCGAGATCGGCGCCGCGCCTTGCAGGATCGGGAAAGATGCCCGGCTTTGTTGGGCCTTCCTGCGCCACACCGGCCTCTCTCCATGACCAAGGCGTGACTGCGATTGTGCGGAAGGTCTCCAATTCAGGGTGAGCGAGGCGAGGCCCAGGGCGGTTACCAGTACGACTTGAGAAGCTCGCGCGCCAACGTCTCCAGATGAGCAACGGACTCCAGGTGGACCTTTATCGGAGGCTCGGCTTTGTCGATGAGATCTATTGGTATCGAAAGTATCTGCTCGAGAAGAACGTCATGGTCGGAACACCTCAGACCCAGGCGAGCGAACCATGACGCGTATTTGGGGCTTCCCTACGACACGACTGCCTTGCTCAATCGCGTGCCGGAGCATCTCAATCCAACCCTGAGGTCATTGGTCGATGAGGCGCGACCCATCGGGTCGGGGTGGATCGTGCGAACATGGTCTCTTCCCTCGGTCCGGACTCGGAACCAGCTTCGCGTCGCCGAGCCGAGGACGGCCGGAAAGAAAGGACCTCGCTTCTATCTGATGCGACATCATGGAGCACATGAAGAAGGCAGGCGCGCCGAGGCTTGTCCTGATCTCCGGACTCCCGGGGGCTGGCAAGAGCACCCTTGCTAGACGTTTCGAGGTGGAGGTTCCCGCAATCCGTCTGAGCGGGGACGAGTGGATGGTCGCCCTCGGATTCGACATCCAAGACGAGCAGGCGCGCGATCATATCGAGGCGCTCTTCTGGAAACTTGCTCAGCGGCTTTTAGCCCTTGGACAGAGCGTGATCCTGGAATCTGGCTTCTGGTCTCGATCGGATCGGGATGAGAAACGTCTTGGCGCCCGAGCTCTGGGCGTTGACGTCGAACTCCACTACCTCGAGGTTCCCCTCGAAGAACGCTGGCGGCGTATCGAGGCATGCAACGACGATCCGATGTGGAGCGGGGCTCCGATCTCACGAGACCAACTCGAAGCGTGGGATCGATATTTCGAAGTTCCGGACTCGGACGAAATCGACCTCTTCGACCTTCGATAGATCTGGACGGCCGAGCGTGCGAGCCCTGTGACAACATCTGCAAGCTGAGGAGGTCTAGGACCGTCGATCGCTTCCGCGCCGGACACGCTTACAGAACTACGCAGGAAGAACGGGAGTCAGCTCATGCCGGCGGGCGAACGATCGGCGGTCGGCGCTGGCTATGACCCCACCGCTGCCGTTACACCGAGCCCGCGGGTGCGGATCGCCTCGAACTTGACCGCAGCCATGTGATCGTTCTCCGGGAAGAGATGGCCGCAGCGGTCATAGGTGAAGGCCTGGATGGGTTTGTCAGCACCCACGAGCGAGCGCCGCCAATAAGGCGTCCGCCCAACGGAAGTCGGGTCAACCCTTCATCGCGTCGACACGGGTTATCGGTGGGCGAGGCCCTCGGCGAGCCGGTAGTACGCCTGGTTCCAGCGAAGCTCTTGGCTGAAGCTCCTGGTGGTCGTCGATGCGTCGATCCGGACCAGCTCGACCCCGGCGATCACGGCGAAGTCCTCTAGGGTCTCGATGTCCACGGCGGTGCTAAGGGCCGTGTGATGGGGCCCACCTGCTGTGAGCCAGGACTCCGCCGACGTGGACAGACTCGGCGCAGGCTTCCACACGGCGCGCGCTATAGGGAGCTTGGGCAGGGGGGCGTCGGGAGGGACGATCTCGATGTCATTGGCTACGAGTCGGAACCGATCCCCGAGGTCGAGCAGGCCTACGACGAAGCCTTTGCCGGGACGTGCGTCGAAGACGAGCCTGACCGGGTCCTCGCGATTGCCGATGCTCAAGGGGTGGATCTCGCAGCTCGGCCGCCCGACGGCGATGCTCGGGCACACCTCGAGCATGTGTGCGCCGAGGATCTTCGGTTCCCCGGGACCGAGATGGTACGTGTAGTCCTCCATGAAGGAGATGCCGCCCGATCGGTCGCCTGCCATGACCTTGAGGACCCGCACGAGCATCGAGGTCTTCCAGTCGCCTTCGGCACCGAAGCCGTAGCCGTCGGCCATGAGCCGCTGGACTGCGATTCCCGGGAGCTGGCGCAGACCGCCGAGGTCCTCGAAGTTCGTCGTGAAGGCGGTGAAGTTGCCACCGACGAGAAGTGAGCGCAGACCGACCTCGATCCTGGCGGCGTAGCGCAGCGACTCGTGCCGGACGCCCCCCGAGGCGAGCTCGGGAGCGACCGCGTAGCTCTCCTCGTACTGCGCCACGACGTCATCGACTGCGGTCGATGACGCATCATCCACCGCAGTGACGAGGTCATTGACGCCATAGGTGTTCACCGACACCCCGAACCGCAGCTGTGCCTCGACCTTGTCGCCCTCGGTGACGGCGACATCTCGCATGTTGTCGCCGAACCTGACAAGCCGTAGTTCCTGTGAGGCATGCCATCCTGTCGCCGCGCGCGCCCACGAGCCGATCCTCGTGCGGACGGCCGGATCGCTCGCGTGGCCTGCAATCGTCTTGCGCCTGAGCGACAAGCGCGTCTGTATATAGCCGAACTCACGGTCCCCGTGCGCGGCTTGATTGAGGTTCATGAAGTCCACGTCGATCTCGTCCCAGGGCAGCGAGAGGTTGGCCTGGGTGTGCAGGTGCAAAAGGGGCTTTCCCAACACGTCGAGCCCGGCGATCCACGCCTTGGCCGGTGAAAAGGTGTGCATCCAGGCCACGACGCCGATGCACGCGTCGGAGCTGTTCGCATCGATGCAGGCGCGGCGAATATGCGCTGCGTTCGTGAGGACCGGTTTCCAGGTGATGGGGACGCCGATCTCCGGACCGGCGTTCAGCAGCGCCACGATCTCCCTCGATTGCAGGTCAACTTGGCGGAGCGTCGCCTCTCCGTAGAGCTCCTGGCTCCCGGTGAGGAACCAGCATTCGAGGTTGTCTCGGGTCACGTTCACCTCCAACCGACAGGCAGGGTGACTCCGGCGTCACCGCTCTGGACCGGCGGGTCCGCCGGACCCGGCCTACCGACGCGCCCCCCGGAGTGTTCGAGGCGTCGGACCCGGAAGCGGTCAACGACGATGGCGATGAGCAGAACGAGGCCGACAACCATCGACTGATAGTACGCATTGACGTTCACGGCCACGAGGCCGTCCCTGAGCACGACGAGCAGCGCCGCGCCCGCGACTACCCCGATGATCCGTCCCTGGCCGCCGATCAGGCTCACTCCCCCGATGACCGCGGAGGCGACAGAGTGCGCACCGGTCTCAGTATCGGCCCCCCAAAGACTGACGCAGGGGAGCGCACACTGACGATCCCTGAGTTCTGGCTACCCGAGGTAGAGGACCACCTCGCTAGCCGTGTTGGCCCATCCGATGATGCCCCGTCCTTTACTGGTCCCGAGGGTGGCCGTCTAAGTCAGCTCACGTTGCTCCATGCGTTCCATGCGGCGCGCCTGACCATCGGACGCCCAGAACTCCGCTTTCACGATTATGCCGACACTCCGACTTCACGTGGTCAGCGGCCACGGGGGCGACTACAGCCGAGATCATGCGCCGCGCGGGCCACAAGTCCCCCGCCGCTGCGATGCGTTACCAGCACGCAACAAGCGACCGGGACGCTGTGCTCGCGGCGGCACTCTCGAAGATGGCCCAGGCGGCTCCGGTGATCCCCATTTCAGAGGCTTCGCGGGATATTCGCGGAATACAAAACGAAGCGTTCGGCCAACAGCTCACTCGCACAAAGGCCCCTGACCAGGGAGAACAAGTGGAGCGGGCGACCGGGATCGAACCGGCATGACCAGCTTGGAAGGCTGGAGCTCTACCATTGAGCTACGCCCGCGATGCACGCTGAGGCTACCCGCGGTCACCGGCCGGCCAGCCTCGGCTGCCGCGATGACACCACGGCGTCGGGGAGGCGGGATTTGAACCCGCGACCTCCTGCTCCCAAAGCAGGCGCGCTAACCAAGCTGCGCTACTCCCCGTCGCCTCTTAGGGCGACTCCGCGATCGTAGGGGCACTGAGCTGCCGGGGCTACAAGAGCCGCAGGCGCTCCTCGAGGGTAGGTGGCGGGCGCCACTGCGTGCGCCCAGTAGAGTACGCGGGACCTATGCGTTCTACTTCTGAGGCCCTAGAGGGCAACCGAGTCAAGCTCACCGTCGAGGTCGACGAGGAGGAGCTTCGAGGCGCAGTTGACGAGACCTTTCGCCGGCTGCAGAAAGAGGTCAGCGTCCCTGGCTTCCGCCCGGGAAAGGTCCCTCGCCGCCTCCTCGAGGTTCGGCTCGGTGCCGAAGCCATCAGGGCCGAGGTGATCCGCCACGCGCTCCCGGACTACTACGCCCAAGCCGTCGAGGAGGCGGATCTTGACACGATCGCAGCCCCGGAGATCGACATCACCTCCGGTGAGAACACCGGAGCTCTGGCCTTCGACGCCGTCGTAGAAGTGCGCCCGAAAGTCTCGATCGCCGGCTATCAAGGCCTGGTCGTCACGGTCCCGTCCCTTGAGCCGACTGAGCTCGAGATCGATGCTCGCATCGACCGGCTCCGGGAGCAGTTCGCCGAGCTCAACGAAGTCGAAAGACCAGCCCGCGATGGCGATCTGGTCACCGTCGATGTGCAAGGTGTCCGCGACGGCAATGTTGCCGACGGGCTTAGTGCCGACGACTTCGTGTACGAGGTCGGCACCGGCGGCATCGTGGACGGCGCCGATGAAGCTCTGCGCGGCAAGAAGGCCGGCGACATTGTCGAGGTCGACGCTCCCCAGTTACAGGGAGGCGCGGGCAAGTTGCGCCTGCTCGTGAAACAGGTGCGAGAGAAGGTGTTGCCCGAGGCGAACGACGAGTGGGCCTCGGACGCTTCGGAGTTCGACACCCTCGAGGAGTTGCGCGAAGACCTGGCGAACCGCCTGACCCGCTTGAAGAAGCTCGAGGCCCGCTTCATTGTCCGCGAGCGTGCGATCGAGGCGCTGGCTGAGCTCGTCTCCGACGAGATGCCGGCGACCCTCGTTGCCGTGGAGGCACAAGCAACCCGCGACACCCTGGCCCGTCGACTCGCGGAGCGCGGCATGACCATCGATCAGTACCTCGAGACCATGAGCCAGGCCCCCGAAGAGCTCGCCGCCGAGTTCGAGCGCCAGGCCGTCTCCCAGGTCCGAGTCGATCTTGCGTTGCGGGCACTCGCGGATGCCGAGGAAATTGTGGTCGACGACCAGGATCTTGCGGCTCGGATCGAGCGTCTGGCGTCCGAGACCAGCCAGGACGCCCGCAGCCTCGCGACCCGCCTCGCCAGGACCGGTGGTCTCGAGCAGCTACGCTCGGATGTGAGGAACGAGAAGGCGGTCGAATGGCTGACCGACTCTGTCGACCTCGTCGATGAGCAAGGGGCCCCGATGGATCGAACGTTGTTCCTCGAAGCTGTGGGCTCCGAGGAAGAGACTGCGGTTGCCGAGGACGCCGGGTTGACAGGCGGGGATGACGACGCTGCGGAAGAGCAGGCCGCGGACGCCGAAGCCGCGGACGAGAAAGCGGTCGACTCGTCAGTGGACAAGGAGAGCTGAGCCTTGGCCGCGCATGACTACCTCGTCCCGACGGTGGTCGAGCAGTCGCCGAGAGGCGAGCGCGCCTATGACCTGTTCTCCCGGCTGCTTCGCGAGCGGATCATCTTCATCGGCACGCCGATCGATGACACGATCGCGAACCTGGTGTGCGCCCAAATGCTGTTTCTCGAGTCGGAGGACCCCGAGAAGGACATCAACATCTACATCAACTCGCCCGGCGGCGACATCACCGCACTGTTCGCGATCTACGACACGCTGAAGTACGTGCGGCCCGACAAGTCGACCTTCTGTTTCGGACAGGCCGCGTCTGCGGCCGCGGTGCTCTTGGCCGCGGGTACCAAGGGCAAGCGATTCGCCCTGCCACATGCCCGGGTCCTGCTCCATCAGCCCTATGGCGGAGGTGGTGGGCAGGCGAGTGACATCGAGCTGCAGGCCAAGGAGATTCTCAGGATGCGGGATCTCTTGAACCAGATGCTCGCCAACGACACCGGTCAGTCGGCTGAGAGGCTCCAAAAGGACACGGACAGGGATTTCATCATGGACGCCGAGGAGGCCAAGGAGTACGGCATCATTGACGAGGTCATCACCAGCAGGGAGGTCGCCGGTATCACGGCGGCCGTCGGCGCAGCCTGAGCTACGGGAGACGATGTGGCCAAGTTCGGGGAGGGTGGAGAGCTAGTCAAGTGCAGCTTCTGCGGCAAGTCGCAGAAGCAGGTCAAGAAGCTGATCGCCGGGCCAGGTGTCTACATCTGTGACGAGTGCATCGAGCTGTGCAACGACATCATCGAAGAGGAGCTGTCGGAGCCGACGGAGGTCCGTTTCGAGGACTTGCCCAAGCCCAGGGAGATCTTCGACTTCCTGAACGACTACGTAGTCGGCCAAGAGCAGGCCAAGAAGATCCTTTCGGTGGCGGTCTACAACCACTACAAGCGCGTGCAGGCCGGCGTGTACCGCGACGGCGACGTGGAGATCGCGAAGTCCAACATCCTGCTTCTCGGCCCGACCGGTTGTGGCAAGACCCTCCTTGCTCAGACACTCGCCCGCATGTTGAACGTTCCGTTCGCGATCGCCGATGCCACGGCCCTCACCGAAGCCGGCTACGTCGGCGAGGATGTGGAGAACATCCTCCTCAAGCTGATCCAGGCAGCGGACTACGACGTCAAGAAGGCCGAGACCGGGATCATCTACATCGACGAGATCGACAAGATCGCCCGCAAGAGCGAGAACCCTTCGATCACGAGAGACGTCTCGGGTGAAGGCGTCCAACAGGCGTTGCTCAAAATCCTCGAGGGCACAACGGCCTCGGTCCCGCCCCAAGGTGGCCGCAAGCATCCCCACCAGGAGTTCATCCAGATCGACACGACGAACGTCCTGTTCGTCTGCGGCGGCGCGTTTGCCGGCCTGGACAAGATCATCGAGAGCCGCATCGGCCGCGCCGGCATCGGCTTTCGCGCGGACGTGCGCCACAGCAAGCACCGGGAGGAGAGCGAGGTCCTCATGCAGGTCCTTCCCGAGGACTTGCTGAAGTTCGGCCTCATCCCGGAGTTCGTCGGTCGCCTCCCGGTCATCGGGACGGTTCGCAGTCTCGATGAGGAGGCGCTCGTCCGCATCCTCATCGAGCCCAAGAACGCCCTCGTCAAGCAATTCCGACGCGTGTTCGAGCTCGACAACGTCGAGCTCGAGTTGACCGAGGACGCCCTGGAAGCCGTCGCCCAGCAGGCGATGTTGCGTGGCACGGGCGCCCGAGGCCTGCGTGCCATCCTCGAGGAGGTCCTTCTCGAGGTCATGTACGACCTGCCGAGCCGCGAGGACATCGGGCGCTGCGTGGTCGACAAGTCCGTCGTGCTCCAACGGGTTGCGCCAAGCCTGGTTCCTCGTGGCACTGGCCAGGAGAAGTCCGAGCGCACACGCCGCGCGGCTTCCTGAGCCGGCCAGCGCTCTCCAACCGTCTCGAGGCGTGTCCGAATCTGACCAGCAGTTCGGCTCTGCGGCCGAACCACCATTGCTTCCGGTGCCCGGTGTGGGGACTCCCTCTTTCGGCGAGACGCTGGCATGGCTCGACCGGCACGTCAATCTCGAGGCGATCGAATCCGGCCGGGCCGGGCGCCTGGGCCTGCCCAGCCTGGAACGCATCAGCGCGCTTGTGGGCGCACTCGGCGACCCGCAGGCGGCGTACCCCATCGTTCATGTCACCGGGACCAACGGCAAGGGCTCGACGTCCCGGATGACTGCCTCGATTCTCCAGGCTTGTGGGCTTTCGGTCGGCACGTACTCGAGTCCCCACCTCGAGCGGATCAACGAGAGGCTCGAGTTCGCCGGCGCCGAGATCACTGACGAGTCCTTCGTGAGCGTTCTCGGGACGGTGGCGGAGATCGAGCGCTTCCTGGGCATCCGAGCGACCTGGTTCGAGCTCGTGACGACAGCCGCCTACGCCTGGTTCGCCGACATGGCCGCAGAGGCCGCCGTCGTCGAGGTCGGCCTCGGCGGCCGTTTCGACGCGACGAACGTCGGCCACGGCGATGTCGCGGTGGTGACCAACGTCGAGCTCGATCACACTCAGATCCTCGGCACGACGCGGGAGTCGATCGCGGACGAGAAGGCCGGGATCCTGAAGAGCGGCTCGCTCCTGGTTCTGGGCGCGCAGGACCCGGTTGTGTCCTCGATCTTCGAGGCCGAGGCCGAACTGGTCGGGACGCGCGCTATCTGGCGGCGGGGCGCCGAGTTCGGTTGTTCCTCGAATCGGCTCGCGGTCGGGGGGCGCCTGGTCGACCTGTGGACGCCGCTCGGGCGGTTCTCCGATGTGCACCTGCCCCTTCACGGCGCACACCAGGCCGACAACGCCGCGTGTGCCGTGGCTGCAGCGCAGGCCTTGCTCGGAACGACCATCGAAGAGGACATAGTCCGCGACGCGCTTGCCGCGGTCAGGGTGCCTGGCCGTCTCGAGGTCGTGGGCCGCCATCCGCTCGTCGTGCTTGACGGGGCCCACAACCTGGCCGGAGCGGCCGCGGCGGGCCGGGCGTTGAAGGAGGACTTCGGTGCCGCGCGGCGGGTGATCGTGGTGATGGGTTGCCTTCGCGGCCGCGATCCCGGAGAGCTGTTGTCCGCAATCGGGCCTGAACGCATCGCCGCGGTCGTGGCCTGTCGCCCTCCATCTCCGCGAGCTCAGGAGCCCGACAGCGTCGTCGACGCAGCGCAGGCTCTCGGGCTTTCGGCCGAAGAGTCCGGGACGATCGCCGAGGCAGTGCGTCGGGCCCTCGATCTCGCGGACCGGGACGACATCGTGTTGGTGACGGGCTCTCTCTACGTCGTCGGGGCGGCACGCGCGGCGCTGTGCTGACGAGGCGAGGCTGCCGCGCGCGTTCTGCATTGCCCTGTCGGGCCGGGAGCATTAGGGTCGCCGCCCGTGGAGCGCACCCTTGTCATCTGCAAGCCCGACGCCGTGGAACGCGGCCTCATCGGTGAGATCGTCAGCCGCCTCGAACGAAAGGGCCTTCGCATCGTGGCGGCCGAATTGCGAACGATCGACGTCCACACTGCCGGCCGGCACTACGCAGAGCATCTCGGCAAGCCCTTCTACGACACCTTGGTCGAGTTCATCGGTCGGGGCCCTGCGATGGTCATGGTCGTGGCCGGTCCGCCTGGGACATGGAGGATCGTGCGCACGCTCATGGGACCCACCAATCCTGCCGACGCGCCGCCCGGCACGATTCGGGGGGATCTTGCTGTCGAGCTGACCGAGAACCTCATTCACGGCTCTGACGGGCCGGAGTCGGCCGTTCGGGAGATCGAGCTCTTCTTTCCAGGGCTCGGCTGAGGAGCTACGCGGGCCCGGCGCTCGTTTCGCCCACGCGGGCCAGGCGGCCCTCTGGCGTGGACCGGCTGACCACCCGACCGTCCTCGATGACGTCGACCTCGTCAAAGGCCGTCAGCTCGTCGAGCCGGTGGGTGACGTACAGGAGGCTCTTGCCGGCTGTGGTGGAGATGACGTCACTGAGGAGCCGTTCGGCCGTCGCTTCGTCCAGCCCCGAGGTGGGCTCGTCCAGGACGAGGATCGGCGTTCGGGCCAGCAGAGCCCGGGCCAGCGCGAGGCGTTGACGCTGGCCACCGGACAGTTGCGCACCTTGCTCGCCAACTTTGGTGTCGAGGCCGTCGGGCAGCGAGTCGATCCAATCCCCGAGCTGGGCCGCCCGGGCCGCTGCTGTGATCTCGGCCTCGCTGGCCTCGGGCCGGGCGAGGGCGATGTTTCCCCGTATCGTCGTGTTGAACAGGTGGGTGTCCTGGGCGACCCAGGCGATCATGTGGCGGGGAGTCTCTTGGCAGAGACGGTCCACCGGTGTGCCTCCGAGCATGGCTTGGCCACTCTCCAGCGCCCAAAAGCGCAGCAGCGTGTTCACGACGCTGCTCTTTCCAGCGCCGCTCGGCCCCACGAGGGCCACCCGGCTCCCAGCCGGAACCGCCATCGTGAGGCCGTCCAGCGCCCATGGATGGTCCGCCCCGTAGCGAAGCTTGGCGTTGTTCAGCCTGACGTCGGTGGCGGTCGGCTCCGCCACGGGGTCGAGCGGGTCTACGACCGGCGTTGGGAGATCGGCGATCGCCAGCACGCGGCCCGCTGCAGCCAGGTGGTGCGAGAGCCTCGACACCGCGTCGGCGACCGGTGTCACGACCTCGAAGGCACCGAGGGTGACCAGCGGCAGGACAGCCAGCAGGTAACCGGGGAGCCGATGGGCGCTGACTGCCGGCACCGAGACCGCCAACAGTCCGACGACGGCTGCTCCGGTGAAACAGATGCTGAGGGCCGACACCGCGCCGGCTGTCCACGAGCGGCGCCGTGCGAGACGAGCGAGGGCCTCGTCGTCGCTGAGCGCCCGCTCGAGGTACTCCTCGTCACGCCCGAACGCCAGCAGGTCCGGGGCTCCCTGGAGGAGCTCGACCACGTCGGCTGCCAGCTCGCCCCTCAGCGTCGCCTCCCTCGTCCCGAGCCGGCGCTGGCGTGCCCACGCCAGGACCGAGGTGAGGACGAGGGCGCTCGCCAGAAAGCCGGCGAGCACGAGACCGGCCGCCGGCAGGATGACTGCTACCACGCCCACCGCAAACAGGGAAGTGATGGCGCCCACCAGCACCGGTGAGACGCCACGCAGTGCCAGGTCCTGCAGGGAGTCGACATCGGCGGTGGCCCGGGCGAGCAGATCGCCGCTGCGCCACTGGCACAGCGCGGCGGGGGACCGCGGTTCGATCTGGTCGTAGAGCCACAGTCGCAGGCGGCCGACTGCCCGGAGGGCCGAGTCGTGGGAGACAAGTCGCTCGCCGTAGCGGAGGGGCCCACGGCTGAGCGCGAGTATCTGCACGCCGGCCATGAGAATCGTCAAGGTGTAGAGAGGTGGCCGCAGCGCCGCTCGGTCGATGAGCGCGCCCGAGCACGCCATGAGCGCGACCGTGCTCACGGCAGCGGCGACCCCGAGCGCGATCGAGAGGAGGAAGCGTCCCCGGGGCGGTGCGGCGATGCCGAGCAGGGCTCGCAGGGTGGCCACCCTCGGGCGCTGGTGGTCGGCCGGCGGGCTCACGATCTCGCTCCGGTCGGCTCGAGGAGACACGTTCCGGCCTCGTCGGCCGGGACGAGCCGGCCGCCGACGAGGGCAACTGTCCGGTCCACGCGTCCGACCAGGGCGCGCCGGTGAGCCGCAACGAGAACGGTCCGGCTGTCGAGCCACGGCCCAAGGGTGTCCCGCAGCGACGATTCGCGGTCGGCATCGAGATGAGCGGCCGGTTCGTCCAAGAGCACCAGGGGAACGTCTCGCAACACAGCGCGTCCGATGGCGATTCGTTGGCGCTCGCCGGCGCTCAGCGTCATGCCTCCCTCGCTGACTTCGGTCTCGAGCCCGAGTGGGAGCCGTTCGACGAGCCCGGACAGGCCTGACTGCTCGACGGCCCACCTGAGCGCTTCGGCACCGGCATCGGCGTCCCCGAGGCGGAGGTTGTCGGCGATCGTCCCGCGGAGGAGGTAAGGGCGTTGGGGCACCCACGCGATCTGACGCCGCCAGTCGCGAAGCGGGAGGTCCCGCAGGTCGACGCCGCCCACCGTGACCTTGCCGCCGACCGGCTCGACGAAACCGAGCAGGACCGCCAGCAGCGTGGACTTGCCCGACCCGGACTCTCCGGTCACCGCCACGTGCTCCCCGAAAGCGAGGTCGAGCTCCACGCCGTCAAGGACCGGGACGGCTCGACCGGGGTAGCGCACCTCGAGCTCGGACAACCGGATCGTGCTTCGAGCCACTTCGGTCAAGGCCCGCCTGGCAGTTCGGTCGAGAGTGCCAGAAACCGCCGTCGCCGGCTCGCGCTCGTCGAGGACCTCGAGGATGCGGTCGGCTGCCGCCTGCCCCTCGGCACTCGCATGGAACTCGGAGGCGGCTCGCCGCAGCGGCATGTACACCTCGGGTGCCAGCACGAGGACAGCCAGGGCGATTCCGAGCTGTAAGGTGCCGTCGAGCAGCCGCAGCCCCAGGAACAGTGCCACGAGCGCCGTGCCCACCGCGGCGAGCACCTCGAGAGCCAGAGCGGAGAGGAAGGCAACCCGCAGCGTGCTCATCGTGGTCAGCCGGAGGTCCTCGGTGGCCTTCTCGAGCGTCCGTCGGCCCGCCCGTGCACGGCCGAAAGCCCGCAGCGTAGGGAGACCTTGTAGCAGGTCGTAGAAGGCTGCTGCCAAGCCGGAGAGCCGGTCCCACTGGCGCTCGGCGTGGCGCTTGGCCTCCAGGCCGAGCAGGTACATGAACAAAGGGATGACCGAGACCGTGGCGCCAAGGATGAGAAACGAGCGCCAATCGGCCCACAGCACCCATGACAGCAGGACGACGGGAGCGATGCCGGCGACCACTGCGGTCGGCAGGTAACGGGCGAAGTAGACCTCGAGCGCTCCGATGCCCTGTGTTGCCACCGAGGTGAGCTCGCCCGTGCGTTCCCCGGACAACCAGGAAGGTCCGAGCCCTACAGCGCGGGCCAGCAGTCGCCGGCGCAGGGCGGAGGTGACGCTGGCCGAGGTGCGGTGCGCCGCCAGCTCACCGAGCCACGACAAAGCCGCCCGCGCGAGGAACCCGCCGGCCAGGCCGGCGAGGAACGGGAGGAGCCTGGCGAGCGCCCAATGGCCGAGGAAACCACGTTGGACGATCGCACCGAGCAGGACGGCCTGGACCACAAGGCACACAGTCGATGCGACACCGACCGCCACGGCCGCCGCAAGGTAGCGGCGAGTGACGGTCACCTGCCGAGCCAGTCGGGGACTGATGAGGCCCCGCGGTCGGTCGTCGGGCGGAGTCAGCTGGTGCCGCCTTGACCGGGGGGCGTCGGCGCCGGGCCGCTCGTCGCAGCGCTGGCGGCGGGCGTTGGCGTCTCGGGTCCGAGTCCGCTGGCGGGACCCGGCTGCGCTGGCCGACCTACCCGGGCGCGGAAGACCCAGTACGACCACCCTTGGTACACGAGCACGAGCGGCGTGAAGATGAGCGCCACGACGGTCATGACTTTCAGCGTGTAGGGCGCGGAGGCGGCGTTGGCGATCGTGAGGTTGTAGGCAGGCGAGATGCTGGAGACCATGACCCTCGGGTACAGGTTCAAGAAGATCGTGGCCACGAGGCAGATCAGCCCGACCGCGGTGGCGACGAAAGCCCAGCCGTCCAGCCGCTCACGCAACAGCCATTCCACGACGGCGATCGACGCGATGGCGAGGATCGGGACCAGTGGCGGGACGAGCCCAGTGTCGTGGGCATTGTGCGCGTTCAGGTACGTCCATGACAGGAAGGCCACGATGGCGGCGGTGGTGGCCGGCGCGAGAACTCTCGCCGCACGGGACGCCCGCGTCCGGATGTCGTCGGTGGTCTTGAGACAGGCGAAGACCGCGCCGTGGAGAGCGAACAGGAGCAGTGTCGTGACCCCGCCCAAAAGTGCGTAGGGGTTGAGAAGGTTGAAGAACGATCCGAGATAGGTGAAGTGCCGGCTGATGGGCACACCGCGCAGGATGTTGGCGAAGGCCACTCCCCACAGCAGGGCCGGGATGAGGCTCCCCCAGAAGATCGCGTGGTCCCACGCGAGGCGCCAGGCGGGCAGCGTGCGCTTGGCGCGGAACTCGAATGCCACCCCTCGGAAGATGAGCGCGGCCAGGATAAGGAACAGCGGAAGGTAGAAACCGCTGAACAGCGTGGCGTACCAGTCAGGGAAGGCGGCGAAAGTGGCGCCGCCCGCCACGAGCAGCCAGACCTCGTTTCCGTCCCACACCGGGCCGATCGTGTTGATCAGCACCCGGCGGTCGAGGTCGTCTCGGCCCAGGATCCCCAAGAGGATGCCGATCCCGAAGTCGAATCCCTCGAGCACGAAGTAGCCGGCCCACAAGATGGCGATGATGATGAACCAGAACACTTCCAAGCCGCTGTGGGCCGGGGTTGCGCTTGCGAGGGTGAGGGCCACCAATCCTCCTTGGAATCAGTAGATGAGCGCCGGCGCCTGGTCGGTGCCGGGCTCGCGCTCGTGGTCGGTGCCGGGCTCGTCGGCTTGGTCGCCACAGCGGGCGTAGCGGGTCATGAGCCCGAAGTCGATCACCGCCAGCAGGCTGTAGATGGCCGTGAACCCGACCAGTGTCGTCACCACGTAGCCCGCGCCGATGTGCGAGACGGCCTGGGACGTCTTGAGCAATCCGTAGACGACCCATGGCTGGCGGCCCATCTCGGTGAAGATCCAGCCGGTCGTGTTGGCGACGAAGGGGAGCGCTATGGCCAGGACCGAGAGTCGGAGGAACCAGGCCGACCGTTCCAGTCGCCGGCGGCGCATGAGCCACAGGCCTGCGGCCATCAATCCGAGCATGACGATCCCGCAGCCCACCATGATGCGAAAGGTCCAGTAGGTGACCCACAAGATGGGCTTGTAACTCCCCGGGCCGGACTTCGCCACGTCCTTTGCCTGGATCTGGTTGATGCCCTGGACGGGGCCGTTCCAACTGTTGTCGGCCAGCACCGAGAGCAGGTGAGGGAGTCGGATCTGGAAGATCGGGTTGCCCGAGAGGTCCCCGATGGTGAGCAGCGAGAAGCTTGCGCCGTCCTGGGTGTTGTAGATCGCCTCGGCAGCGGCCATCTTCATCGGCTGCTGGCGTTCCATCACCCTCGCCTGGTTGTCGCCGAAGAACATCGTGGCCACGATTGCGACCGAGCCCACGACCAGGGCCAGCTTGGCCGAAGCGGCGAACACGGGCTGGGGTGCCTCCATGGCGCGCCGGTCCTTCAGGAGGTGCCAGGCGCTCACGCCCAAGATGAGCAGAGCCGAGGTCACCAGGGCGGAGAACAGGACGTGCAGGAAAGAGCCGACAAGTGTGCTGTTGGTCATGACGGCCCAGAAGTTCGTCATGATCGCCCTGTTGCCGACCACCTTGTAGCCGACGGGGTGCTGCATCCAGGAGTTGGCGGCCAGGATGAACAGGGCTGAGAGCATCGTTCCGACGCCTACGAGCCAGATCGACGCGAGGTGGATGCGCGGTGAGACGCGGCCCTTGCCGAAGATCCAGATCCCGAGGAAGGTTGATTCCAGGAAGAAGGCCAGTAGGCCCTCGATGGCCAGTGGAGCGCCGAACACGCTGCCCACATAGCGTGAGTAGAGCGACCAGTTCATGCCGAACTGGAACTCCTGGACGATCCCGGTGACCACGCCGATGGCGAAGTTGATGAGGAAGAGCCGGCGCCAGAAGCGGGTCATGTGGTTCCACTTCTCGTGTGCCGCCACGTCGTCACGGGTCCTGTACGCCGCCGTCTGCATGATCGCCAGCAGCAGGGCAAGGCCGATGGTGAGCGGGACGAACATGAAATGGAAGATCGTGGTGATCCCAAACTGCCAGCGTGAGAGGTCCAAGGTCATCGCCATGATCCAAGCAACCTGGGTAGGTGCGCGTTAGGGTCAAAGGTCCCTTTGCCCTCGGAGTCAAGACTGTGGCTTCGCCGGGTCGAGCTTCGCTCAGGCCGGTGATGCGCTCCGGTTGGGCCTGCGGTGGCCGGTTTGTCGTGCTTCGCGGCCGTGCCGCTCTTGTGACCTGGGCGTGCATCCCCTAGCCTGGCATTACGAGCCCCCTAGTCCTGGAGCACTTGTATGGCTGAGAGCAGGTTCTCCTTCATCGGTCGTGACATGGCCGTCGACCTCGGCACGGCGAACACGCTCGTGTACGTCCGCGGCCGCGGGATCGTGCTCAACGAACCGTCCGTCGTCGCCATCAACGTCAAGGACGGCCATCCGCTCGCCGTCGGCGTCGAGGCCAAGCGGATGATCGGAAGGACCCCGAGCAACATCCAGGCGATCCGACCCCTTAAGGACGGGGTGATCGCTGACTTCGAGATCTGCGAGATGATGCTGCGCTACTTCATCCGCCGGGTGCATCCGCATCGTTTCTCCAAGCCGCGCATGGTGATCTGCGTACCTTCGGGTATCACCGGGGTCGAGAAGCGCGCCGTGCAGGAAGCTGCCGAGTATGCCGGTGCTCGCAAGGCCTACATCATCGAGGAGCCGATGGCGGCCGCAATCGGCGCAGGCCTGCCCATCCACGAGCCGACCGGCAACATGGTGATCGACATCGGCGGTGGCACGACAGAGGTCGCGGTGATATCCCTTGGCGGCATCGTCGTCAGCCAGTCGATCCGGATCGGTGGCGACGAGCTCGACGAGGCGATCATCTCGTTCGTCAAGAAGGAGTACAGCCTCGCTCTAGGTGAGCGGACGGCCGAAGAGATCAAGATCGCGCTCGGGTCGGCCTACGAGCTCGAGGAAGAGCTTCACGCCGAGATCCGCGGGCGTGACCTCGTGACCGGCCTTCCGAAGACCGTCGTCACGACAACCGAGGAGATCCGCAGAGCCATCGAGGAGCCGGTATCGGCCATCGTCGATGCCGTCAAGGTCACGCTCGACCGCACGCCGCCCGAGCTGGCGGCCGACATCATGGAACAAGGCATCGTGCTCACCGGTGGCGGCGCGCTCCTGCACGGGCTCGAGAACAGGCTGCAGGCGGAGACGCACATGCCGATCGTCGTCGCGCCGGACCCCCTCAACTGTGTCGCGCTCGGCAGTGGCATGTGTCTCGAGGAGTTCGAGGCGCTGAAGCAGGTCCTCAACTCCTCGACCAGCCGCTGACCTTCGGGGGTCGCGGTGGCCGCGTCTCGCCGCAACACGAGCCAGCGCCTCACGCTGGTCATCTTGATCCTCGCCTCGATCACTGTGGTCACTGTTGCCTACAAGGGCGAGGCGCGGCAGGTGATCAGCTCAGTCCGAAACGGCGCAGGAGACGCTGTCGCACCTGTCCAGCGGGGCATTGCCGCCGTCCTGCATCCGATCGGCAACCTCTTCGCCGGCATGGCGGGCTACGGCGGAGCACTCAGCGAGAACCAGCGGCTCCAGATCGAGGTTGGCCGGCTCCGTCGCCAGCTCATCGAGGCGCAGCAGGCTCAGGAGCAACTTGACCAGCTGCGATTGGAGCAGAACCTTCCTTTCGCAGGCGGGATCCCCGAAGTGCTGGCGGAGGTGATCTCCTCCCCGTCCTCCAACTTCGACCTCACCATCGAGATCGACCGCGGCACCTCGAACGGTGTCGGCGTCGGGATGCCCGTCGTGTCCGGAGTCGGGTTGGTCGGCTCGGTCATCTCGGCCGGGGAGGACACGGCGGTTGTCCAGCTGCTGACCGATCCGAGGTCTCTGGTCGGGGTCCGTTTCGGGAACGGGATCGTGGCCGTGGCCCAGGGTCAGGGCGAAGGCGATCCGCTGCAGCTGCAGTATGTCTCCGAGGCGAGCGTCACATATCCCGGCGCACCGGTGGTCACGAGCGGGCTCGACATTGCTGCGTACCCCTCGGGCATCCCGGTGGGTACCGTGGCGTCGGTGCGGCACACAGGCGGCTCGCTCACGTCCCAGGTTCTCGTGACTCCGCTCGTCAACCTCTCGATTCTCCAGTACGTCGCTGTGCTCCAGTGGCTCCCACCAGCGTGAGGGCGCGGCAGGCGGAGCTGGCGGGCCGAGCACCGAAGGCCGAGATGCAGGCGAAGCGATGACGCTGCGGACCTGGGGCCGGCTCGGGCTCATTGCTCTGGTGGCCGTGTTCGTCCAGGTCGGCATTCTGAACCAGATCGTGGTCGGCGGCGCGCATGGCGACGTGTTCCTGCTGTTGGCGATCTCGGCCGGTCTTGTGGCCGGCCCTCAGCGCGGCGCTGAGATGGCCTTCGCGCTCGGGCTCGTCGCCGATGTCTTCGTGCAGACGCCCTACGGCCTGTCCTCGCTTTGCTATGTGCTGGTGGCCTTCGCCGTCGGTTTGGCAACCGGGGCCATGAACAGGCGGCCGACACTTGGCTTCCAGGTGGCCGCGGCGCTCCTCGGCGGAGTGGGGGGGACATTGCTCTTCGCCGGGCTCGGGACCCTGATCGGTCAGCCGAGCGTGCCCCGGCACCAGCTCGTGATCATCGTGACGGTGGTCGCTGCGGGCTGCGTGCTTCTCGCCAACCTCGCATGCCGGCTGCTCGAGTGGGCCGTCGCCGTGGCGCCGGGTGCTCATCATGATGCGGGTGTGTTCGCGGCCGGGAGCGCCCGGTGAGCGCGGCAGGCAGAGGCGGATCGGAGCCGCCGGACCGGTCCCGGGACCCCCGGGCCCCCCGCCTGTCTCGGCACCCACGAAGTCCCACTCAGGCCCGTTCGCCCAAGCCGGTGCAGGCGCCGTACTTCCCCGCGGACGACGAGGGTGATCGGCACCGAACCAGGATCGTGAGCTCGAGCCCGCTCAAGCGCATCGAGGAGGACGAGCGCGAGCAGCTGCACAGGCAGGAGAGCGCCCGCTACGGCCTTCGGCTCACGATCATGGGCCTGGTCGTGCTCGTGGCCTTCTCCGCCGTGGTGGTCCGCCTCTGGTCGCTCCAGGTCCTGCACAGCTCGCACTACCGCAACGCCGCTCTCGTCTACCAGCAGAAGACGGTGCCGGTCTCGCCTGCGCGCGGCCTGATCATCGCCCGCGGAGGACAGATTCTCGTGGGCGACCAGGTGCTCCCGGTGGTCACGCTCAGCCGCGCAACGGCTACTCAGGCGGTCATCGGGCGTCTGGCGGCGCTGCTCGGCGAGAGCGTCGCCCAGGTGACCACGGCGCTCGAGAACCCCCAGGCGAGCGTCTACCAGCCCGTGCCGATAGCGATCGGGGTCCCGCAGTCGACCATTGTCTATCTGTCCGAGCACGAGAGCATGTTCCCGGGGGTCGCCGTCGCCTTCACTGCCGAGCGGACCTACCCCGACGGCAACGCCGCGGCCCAACTGCTCGGCTACACAGGCGACATCGACCAGAAAGAGCTCAAGGAATATGCGAAGTACGGCTACACCGCGAACGACGTGATCGGTCAGTCCGGTGTGGAGGCAACCGAAGAGCTGTGGCTGCGGGGTCGGCCCGGCTCGCAGGTCATCAATGTCGACGCCCTCGGCAACCCCGTCGAAACCGTGAAGACCACGGCGCCGGTGAGCGGCGACGACGTCGTGCTCAACATCGACCTCAATCTGCAACAAGTTGTCGAGCAGGCGCTGACCAGCCGGATCGCATACCTGCAGTCAACCGGCTTGCCGGCCGACTCCGGCGCGGCTGTGGTGCTTGATCCAGAAACCGGTGCCGTTCTCGCCATGGCCTCGGTGCCCACCTACAACCCGTCCTGGTGGGTGGGAGGCATCTCCGACCAGCACTACCAGCTCTTGACGAGCAAGGCGGATCACGACCCCCTGATCAACCGCACGATCCAGGGGGGCTGGGCCCCCGGTTCGACGTTCAAGCTCGCGACCGCGACCGCGGCGTTGAACGACGGACTGCTTGCCAGCCTCGGGGGCTACATCAACGACCCCGGCTACTACCAGATCGGCCCACCTTGTAGCGGCGAGTGCACCTACTACGACAACACGAACAACGGCCAACACGAAGCAGGCCAAGGCGATATCCCAATCACCACGGCGCTCACGGCCTCCGACGACGTGTTCTTCTACACCCTCGGTGCCGACTACTGGTACGACTCGGCGACCTATGGCGAGATGCCCGTCCAGGACGTTGCAGAGAAGTACGGCTTCGGGCAGCTCACCGGAGTCGACCTCCCCGGCGAGTACCCCGGCCAGGTCGACAGCCCGCACTTGCGCCAGGTTCAGCACTCCTTGGCCCCGCAGGCCTTCCCCAGCTACTACTACGGCGTCGGTGACAACATCGAGATGGCCTTCGGACAAGGTGAGACACTCGTCACCCCGCTGCAGGAAGCGGTGGCGTACGGCACGTTCGCGACAGACGGCACTCGATACGCCCCGCAGGTCGCGAACTCGATCGTCTCGCCGACCGGCAAGGTCGTAAAGCGGTTCAAGCCGCGTGTCATGGCTCACGTCTCGCTGCCCGCGGATACCTACGCACAGATCCTGACCGGCCTCAAGGGCGCCATCTACGACCCGAACGGGACGGCTTATGCCACCTTCCAGGGCTACAACGGGATCCCGCTCGCGGGCAAAACCGGTACGGCCACGGAGAGCGCGGTCAACGGCGTGCAGCCCACGGCCTGGTTCGTCGCCTTCGGGCCGACGACGGGCACTCCGCGCTACGTCGTCGCCGTCGTGATCGACCAGGCGGGCTACGGAGCGGCAGCAGCCGCCCCGGTCGCCCGGCAGATCTTCACTTACCTGACCGCCCACCCGGTCGGTGCCCCGGACCTCCATCCTCCGGCGAACGCTCCCTGATCCCGATCGCCGGAGCACCTCGATCGCCCTTGGCGAGCCCGGGCCGCGCCCCGGCCGAGACCGAGTGACCGCGTGGGCTGCCCCGGGCGGACCCGGCGGAGGACTAAACTGCTGCTCACGATGACGACGTCAGGGGCTTTCATACAGCCGAATTCGGTTGCCACGGCGGTTTTGGTCGCTGTTGCGGTCGTGACTTGCAACGTCCTTTTCGCTGTCACCGACCGTGCCGTCTCCCCATCCTTTGCGGGGCCCCGCGGACGAGACGACGAAGAACGTGTTCTCGCTTTCAATCTCGGCGACCTGTCCGAGCGCACCGGAGAGGCAACTCCCAGCGGCGCTGCTCGAGGGATGCCACCAGCGCCGCTCGCCGGCGCGACCTTTAGAAGGGATCTTCCCGATGTTGGATCCGACGGCCGGCCGCCCGGCGTCTGTGCCGGACGCGCCCGAACGCGCGACCGACGCGCCCGAGGCGCCGAACAGTGCGCGCAACCCCGAGTTGGCCTCCTCGTTTGCCGACGCCGCAAGCGCGACGGTGGTGCCCCCAAGGCCGAAGATCGGCGACAGCCGACCGGCGCCGCCGATGCCCAAGGTACCCGAGGCTGCTCAGCCACGGCCGGGTAACGGGCGAGGGGGGCAGCTTCCCGCCTCGGGCCAGCAGTCCGAGCCCCAGCGCGCCCGGGAGGGCGGCAGCGTGGGTCCCGCGGCCGGCACGGGCACATCGGGCGGTGGTTCCTCACGACGCCGTCGCGGCCGCCGGGGCCGCTCACACGCTTCGGGGAGCGGCATCGGTTCGAACGCCGCGGACGCTGAAGCGGGTGCCGCGGGCCTCGATGACTCCGCGACGGACGCGGGCACGGGGAAGGCTCGCGCACCCGCCGCTCGAGCGCGCCGAGCCAGCGGGGCCGAGAAGCCTGGTGCCGTGACCGCGCCACGGCGTGTCTCAACGGTGGCGGGCGTCGGCGCATCCACCCAGTCGGCGTCTTCCCAGGGTCCGGCAGCCTCGGACGGCGCTCAGGTTCAACGGCCGGGTCGCGACCGGCGTGGCCGGCTGGTCGGTCGCTATCTCATGTGCGTGCACGTGGAGCTTGGAGCGACCCACATCGCGGTTCTCGAGGGCCGGGCGCTCATTGAGCACTTCGTGGCCCGTCCGCAGGACGACGCGAACCAGATCGTCGGCAACATCTACCGCGGGCGAGTGAAGAACGTGCTACCGGGCATGGAGGCGGCCTTCGTCGACATCGGGACTCCGAAGAACGCGGTCCTTTACTGGGGTGACGTTTCCTACGAGCGCGACGACGTCGAGCGCCAGGCCGGCGCTGATCGGATCGAGCACCTGCTCCGGCCGGGCCAGACGATCGTCTGCCAGGTCACGAAGAACCCGATCGGGATGAAGGGTGCCCGACTGACCCAGGAGGTGTCGATCCCGGGCCGTTTCGTCGTGTTGGTGCCCGAGTCCACGACGTATGGGATCTCACGGCGTCTCGACGACAGTGAGCGCCGCAGGCTGCGACGGATCCTCGACGAGGTCCGCCCCGAGGGCCATGGCCTCATCGTGCGAACAGCGGCGGCCGGAGCCAGTGCAGAGGATCTCCGCCGCGACGTCGAACAGCTCATCGGCCGCTGGCGGGAGATCGACGAACGGACCCGCAAGCTGCCTGCGCCGGCGCTGTTGTACTCCGAGCCGCACATGGCCGTGCGGATCATCCGCGAAGAGCTCACCGATGAGCACCGGTCCGTGCTCATAGACGACCCCGAGCTGTTCGCGATCGTGCGCGACTACGTCTCGCAGTTCAATCCCGAGCTCGCCGAGCGCGTCGAGATGTACGACCTCTCTACTGAAGCGCTCCCGCTCTTCGAGCGGCACCATGTGCACGAGCAGCTCCACAAGGCGCTCGACCGCAAGGTGTGGCTCCCTTCGGGAGGATCGCTCATCATCGAACGGACCGAAGCACTCACCGTCATCGACGTCAACACCGGCAAGAACGTCGGCTCCTCGAGCCTCGAGGAAACCGTCTTCGAGAACAACCTGGAGGCTGCCGAAGAGATCGCCCGCCAGCTGCGGCTGCGCGACATCGGCGGAATAATCGTGATCGACTTCGTCGACATGGAGCTCAAGGCGAACCGTGCCTCGGTCCTGGCGGCGTTCAAGGCGGCCCTGGCGCGCGACAAGACACCGACGCAGGTCTATGAGATCTCCGATCTCGGGCTTGTCGAGATGACGCGAAAGCGCGTCGGTGAAGGCCTTGTCGAGGCTCTGTCGGAGACGTGTCCGACCTGCAGCGGGCGGGGGATCGTCTTCCCGGACCAGCACTCGTGAGCCCTGCGCTATCGTTGCCGGCATATGTACGCAGTGATTGATGCAGGCGGCAAGCAGGCGCGTGTCCAGGTGGGCGAACGGCTCGACGTCGAGTTGCTGAGCGCGGGCCCGGGTGACGAGGTGAGCTTCGTGCCCAAGCTCGTGGTCGACGGCGACCGGATCGTGACCGAGCGCGACCCGCTCGAAGCCTCGAGCGTCACCGGTCGCGTGATCGGTTTCTCGAAGGGGCCGAAGATCGTCGGGTTCACCTACAAGGCCAAGGCACGAGGTCGGCGCCGCTACGGGCATCGCCAGCGGTACACCACTGTCGAGATCACAGCAATCGACTTCCCCGGCGGCGCGACCGACAACGGGGTGCCCGAAGCCCCGGCAGGCTCGCAGGACGACTCCACCACGGCGATCGAGGACTGAAGGAGCAGCTTCATGTCAAAGACCAAAGGCGGGGGTTCCACCCGCAACGGCCGTGACTCGAACGCCCAACGCCTCGGCGTGAAGGTCTTCGACGGCACGGCGATCAGTGCCGGCACGATTGTCGTGCGTCAGCGTGGCACGCATTTTCACCCTGGCCACAATGTCGGCCATGGTAGCGACGACACGTTGTTCGCCAAGGCCGACGGCAAGGTGAAGTTCGGCTCGCGTCACGGGCGTCGTCTCGTGGACGTCGTACCGGTCGAGGACTGACGCCCGGCGGCAGATGGTCGGCATTCCCGGCAAGGGGTCGTTGCTCGTCGCGTCGCCGACTCTCGCCGACCCCAACTTCTTTCGCAGCGTCATCTTCCTTCTCGCCCACGATGATGATGACGGGACGCTCGGCGTGGTGCTCAACCGTCCCAGTCCCATCCCCGTCGACGAGATCGTCCCGGAATGGGGAGCTCTGGCGGCCGCGCCCTCGGTGCTCTTCATCGGAGGCCCGGTCCAGCCGAGCGCGGCGATCTGCATCGGGCGCACCGAGCTCCCGGAGGCTGCCGAAGCGGCCGGGTTCGCGCCGCTGTTCGGTGCTCTCGGCACGGTCGACCTGCATGAGGACCCTGCCGACGTCCCGGTGCCGTTGGCCGAGGTCCGCGTCTTCACCGGCTATGCGGGCTGGGGGCCCGGCCAGCTTGCCAATGAGATCGGGTCGGGATCGTGGCATGTGCTCGAGGGCTGCCCGAAGGACGTTCTTTCGGGCGATCCCGAAACGCTCTGGTCCCGGGTCCTCCGTCGTCAGGGCGGATGGCTCGCGGTGCTCGCGCTCTACCCGGCTGACCTGGCGTCGAACTGAACCCGCCGTGTGGTTCTGGGTGGTCTCGTCCCGCCTGCTCGAGCTCGAGGGCGCCCGTAGGTTGCACCGGGCAAAGGTGAGGAACTGAGCATGGCATCGGACTTCGTCGACGAGTCTCAGGTCCACGTGAAGGGTGGCAACGGGGGTGCCGGAGCGGTCTCGTTCCGCAGGGAGGCGCACGTCTCCCGAGGCGGTCCTGACGGAGGCGACGGCGGCCAAGGCGGCAGTGTCTACCTCGAGGCCACGACGAATCTCGCCTCGCTTCTCTCCTTCGTCGACCATCCGCACCGTCGTGCGGGCGACGGAGGTCACGGAGGCGGCAAGAAACGGCACGGTCGCAACGGGGCCGATCTCGTAGTGCCCGTCCCGGTCGGCACGATCGCCCGCCATCACAACGGCGACGTGCTCGCCGACCTCACCTCCGACGGTGACCGCTACCTGGCGGCAGCGGGCGGGAAGGGTGGGCGAGGAAACGCCCGTTTTCTGAGCAATCGGTTGCGCGCGCCCGCCTTCGCGGAGCAAGCGGAGCTCGGCGAGGAGCAGTGGTTGAGCCTCGAGCTGGAGCTGATGGCCGATGTCGCGCTCGTCGGGTTTCCGAACGCCGGCAAGTCCACACTCGTGTCGAGGATCTCCGCCGCGAAGCCGAAGATCGCCGACTACCCGTTCACGACACTCGAGCCCCACCTCGGCGTCGTGCGCGTCGGAGGCATGAGCCGACAGGATGCCGACGCCGTCGAGTTCGTCGTCGCCGATATCCCAGGCCTGATCGAGGGGGCATCAGAAGGACGCGGCCTCGGGCACAAGTTCCTTCGTCATGTGGAACGCGCCCGAGTGCTGCTCATCCTTGCCGACCTCGGAGAGGACGAGGGCCGGTTACCCTCCGAGCAGGTTCCGGTCCTCCTCGAGGAGCTTCGCCGGCATCGCCCCGAGCTGCTCGAGCGACCGAGGCTAGTCATCGGCTCGAGAGCGGACCGACGCCCGGTTCACTCCGGCGGCATGCCTGGCCTTCGCCCTGATCAGGCGGGCGATGAACTGGCCAGTCCCGGCGGGCTCGACCTCGAGATCTCCGCGGTGACCGGCGCCGGCCTGCCACAACTCCTCGGCCGGCTGGCCACCCTGGTCGAGAAGGCCCGCGCTGAGGCGCCGCTGCCCCGCCAGGCGACTGTTGTGCACCGCCCCGAACCCGAGGGCGTCACGGTGAACCGGGAAGGCTCCGTGTTCGTTGTGGCAGGCAGGCAGGCGGCGCGAGCAGTGGCGGTCTCCGATCTCACCAACCCGGACGCGCTCGAGCACGTTCATCGCCGTCTGAAACGGGTCGGCGTCGACCGTGCTCTCACTCGGGCCGGGGCGCGCGACGGCGACACCGTTCGCATCGGCGAGCTCAGCTTCACCTACGAGTCGGAGCGCTGAGCGCGGTGATCGTCATAGCCAAGATCGGCACGACCTCGGTGACCACGGCCGACGGCTGTGTCGACACTGCTGCGGTCGGCAAGTTCTGCAGCGAGGTCGCCGGCTTGCGTCGTGACGGCCACACGGTCGTGGTCGTCACCTCGGGCGCCGTCACCGCCGGCGCCGCCGCCCTCGCGCCGCTCGGCGGGTACCGGACCGACCCGATGACCCTGCAGGCCCTGTCGGCCATCGGCCAGCCGCGACTCATGCGCGTCTACCAGGACGCTCTGGCAGCCGAGGGCTTGCTCGCCGGCCAGGTGCTGCTTGCTCCACTCGATTTCGCCCACCGCCAGCGCTACCTGCATGCCCGTGACACGTTCTCGCGCCTGCTCGAGCTCGGTGTCGTCCCGATCGTGAACGAGAACGACGCCATTGCCGACGACGAGATCCGTTTCGGGGACAATGACAGGTTGGCGGCCCTCGTCGCACACCTCCTCCGAGCGGACCTCCTGGTGCTTCTGACCGACACGGCCGGTCTGCTCAGCGCAGACCCGCGACACAACGCGGAGGCAACGCTGATCGAGGAGGTCACCGAGATCGACCGTGAGCTCGAGCGCGTGGCAGGCGGCGCGGCGAGCTCTGTGAGCCGGGGCGGCATGTCCTCGAAGCTCGCCGCCGCGAAGATGGCGGTGTGGTCCGGCTCCCGGGTCGTGATCGCCTCAGCCCGCCGGCCAGAGGTCCTGGCGAGCGCGGTCGCGGGCCATCCGGGTGTGGGGACGATCTTCTTGCCGCACCGGCGAACACTCGGCGCGAGAAAGCTCTGGATCGCCTTTGCGTTGCGTCCGGCCGGCAGGATCTTCGTCGACGAGGGAGCCAGGTGCGCAATCGTCGAACGGGGCAAGTCCTTGCTGCCGGCAGGGGTCGTGGCAGTGGAGGGCCTGTTCGAAGCTGAGGACGCCGTCGAGATCGTCGGCGCGGACAGCGTGATGTTCGCCAAGGGGATCGTCCGGCTCGCTGCGGCGAGAGCGCCTGAGTGGGTAGGGCGGCAAACCGGTGAGCTCGCCGACGACCTCCCGCACGAGGTTGTTCACCGAGACGACCTCGTCGTGCTCTAGCCTGTGAAGCCTTGTCGAGTTGGCTGGGAGGTCGTTGCCGTGTCCGATCGATTCGTGGCGACCGACGCCGATGGCCTGCAGCACCACGAGGGGTATCGCAGGCGCTGGCCGTTGCCAGTTCGCGAGGCGGACGGTTGGCAGCCGGGTGACGTCGTCGAGCCTGATGGTCACGGCACACCGGTGGTCCTCGACGCGGGCCAGCTTCTCGGTCAACTCGGCGAATGCGTCTTCGTCGCCGAGCCAATCGGTGAAGCCGGCGGGGCACGCCTTGTTGCCGGCACCTCCTGGTCGGAGCAGACCGCGGCGATGTTCGCGCTCGACTGTGTCGAGCACGTCTTGGAGATCGTCCCCGGCAGCGCCGACGCAGAGCTTCCGGGCGGCGGGACCCTCGGGGCGATAATTGCCTCAGCTCGCCAGTACCTCGCGACCGGCGCCGGCACCGACGCCCACAAGCTTGGGTTCGTCTCGCGGATTGCAGCCGCCCGGCGGCTCCGCCGCGAAAGCACTGCGATCGGCGATGCTGCCTTCACGGCTGCAGCGCAGGCCGAAGGCCAGGGCGTCGATATCTTGAGCGACCCAGCCTGGGAGACGCTTGCCGCGGCACGCGACGGCGTTCTGGCGGCGGTCGAGGCCGTCCGGCATGTTGCGCTCCCGTTTCTTGCCGACCGTGAGACTCGCAGGTACGAGGCGGTCGAGGAGCACAAGGTGGCGGAGGTTGAGCAGGTGGACACGCCTTGGGGCCGATTTGCCGTCGGCGGTGGGGGACCGAGGTATGCACCGTCTTGGGTCGCGGCACGCGACGCGGCTGAGCGCTCACGCCAGGCGGCTGCCGACTTGAACGGTCCGGAGGCGGGCGAGGCCGAACAGTCGTGGCAGATCGGGCGGCTCCTAGAGCGGCTCGGCGCCGAGTAGCCCCAAGTGTCCCGCAGGTAGCCTGAGCCCATGTCGGCCATCCCGCTGCCCGAGCTCGGTCGGCGCGCCAAGGCGGCCGCCCGGTTGCTTGCGCCGGTCTTGTCCTCGGCGAAGGATGAGGCACTCGTGTTGGCTGCTGATCGCCTGGTCGACCGGTCCGACGAGATCCTGAGCGCGAACGCGAGCGACGTCGCCCGATGCCTCGAGGCGGGCGCCTCGACGACGGTGGTCGACCGGCTCCAGCTCTCCGAGACGCGAGTCGCGCTCATGGCGGACGGGCTCCGCTCGGTAGCGGCGCTGCCCGATCCCGTCGGTGAGGTCGTCGAAGGTTTCGTCCGGCCGAACGGGCTTCGGGTGGAGCGTGTGCGCGTCCCGCTCGGAGTCGTGGGGATCATCTACGAGAACCGCCCGAACGTCACCGCCGACGCTGCCGGCCTGTGCCTGAAGTCGGGCAACGCCGTGTTGCTACGGGGATCGGCGGGAGCTCTGGAGTCCAATCGCGTGATCGCCTCGTCGCTTGGCCAGGCGCTCTCCAAGGCCGGGCTGCCGGCGGACGCCGTCCAGCTCGTCGAGGACACGGCGCACGCGACGGCCGAGGAATTCGTCCGGCTACGTGGTGTCATCGACTGCTTGATCCCGCGGGGCGGCCCGGCGCTGCTCTCGATGATCGTCGAGCACGCCACCGTCCCTTATGTGCTCGACGGGGACGGGAACTGCCATGTCTACGTCGACGCCGCGGCCGACCTCTCCATGGCCGAGCGCATCGTCGTCAATGCGAAGACCCAGCGTCCGAGTGTCTGCAATGCCGCTGAGACCTTGCTCGTTCACCAAGATGTCGCAAGCGAGTTCCTGCCGCGGATCGGCCGCGCGCTCGAGGGCGTCGTGCTGGCCGCGGACGAGCGTGCCAGGCCGTTGCTGCCTGGGGCCCGGCCTGCGACCGTGGTGGACTTTGCCACCGAGTTCCTGGCGCTCGAGCTCGCCGTTGGCATCGTGGACGATCTCGATGCTGCGATCTCGCACATAGCCCGGTTCGGCTCGGGGCACTCGGAGGCGATCGTCACCTCGGACCTCGAGGCCGCGACGCGGTTCGTCCGGGAGGTGGACGCGGCTGCCGTGCTCGTCAACGCTTCGACGAGGCTCGTCGACGGCGCGGAGCTCGGGCTCGGCGCCGAGGTCGGCATCTCGACCCAGAAATTGCATGCCAGAGGGCCGATGGGCTTGCGAGAGCTGACCTGCGTCAAGTACGTCGTCTACGGGGAAGGCCATCTGAGGACGTGATGGCCTTTGCTGGCAGAGGCGAGCCGCGCTTTGAGTCGGTCGACCAGGTTCGAGAGGGGTTGGCCACGGTGGGCTACCTTGCCGATGACGGCCTGTCGGGGGTGGTGTACCTGGCCGACCGGCTCGCCAAGCCCGTCCTCGTCGAGGGCCCCGCGGGCACCGGCAAGACCGAGCTCGCGAAATCGACGGCGTCCTTCCTCGGGGCTCGGCTCATTCGCCTCCAGTGCTACGAGGGCTTGGACGAGGCCAAGGCGCTCTACGAGTGGAACTACAGGAAGCAGCTGCTGCGCATCCAGGTTGAACGCGGCGCGCAGGACATCGGCAGCGCGCGACCTCCGGGATGGGAGTCACTCGAGGAGGACCTGTTCTCCGAAGAGTTCCTGCTGACCCGCCCGCTTCTCGAGGCGATCCGTGCCACCGATCCCGTCGTGCTGCTCGTCGACGAGGTCGACCGTCTCGAGATCGAGACCGAGGCGCTCCTCCTCGAGGTCCTGTCGGACTACCAGGTCTCGATCCCCGAGCTCGGCACGATCCGTGCGAGCCAGATACCTCTCGTCTTCCTGACGTCCAACAACACCCGGGACCTCTCGGAAGCCTTGAAGCGGCGCTGCCTGTACCTGCACCTCGACTACCCGTCACTCGAGCGCGAGCGGGCGATCGTGCTCACCAAGGTCCCCGGCGTGAGCGACGAGCTCGCAGACCAGGTCGCACGGATCGTCCGGTCGTTGCGCTCGCTCGAGTTGAAGAAGCATCCCTCCATCTCCGAGACGATCGACTGGGCCCGGACGCTCGTGCTGCTCGGGATCGAGAGGGTGGATTCGCAGACCGCGTGCGCCACGCTGCACATCCTGCTCAAGCACCGGTCGGACATCGAGGTCGCGGCCAAGGAGCTCGCTGCCGCGGCCGGGCACTGACCGCCGGCACGTCTGAGCGGGGTCCTCCTCGGTGCTCGATGTCCTCACCGGGTTCGTGGCCGAGCTGCGCCAAGCCGGTCTTCCCGTGTCGGTGGCGGAAGAGGCCGACGCGGCGGAGGCCGTCGGCCACCTGCCGCTCGAGGACCGACAAGCGGTCAAGTTCGCCCTCGGAGCGACGCTGGTGAAGTCCGCCAATCACTGGCGGGCCTTCGACACCGCCTTCGAGATCTACTTCTCGATGCGGGGACCGCAGTTCTCGGTCAGCCGGGACGACGCCTTGCCCGGCACCGGCATGGGACCAGTGCCCGGGGAGGGCGAAGGCCGTGCGCCGCCATCCCTCGGCGGTGCGGAGGAGGTCACGCCTGAGGAGATAGCGGCGCTGCTGTTCAGAGCACTCCGCGACGGCGACCAGGTGCTGCTCGGCGCCGTCGCGCGCCTCGCGGTGGCCCGTTACTCGGCGATGGAGGCGGGACGTCCGGTCGGCGGCACCTACTACCTGTACCGGACGCTTCGGAACCTCGACCTGGACGGCGTACTTGCCCGGCTCGTGGCCGAGGCGCGCGCTCGGGCAGGTGACGACGTCGGCCCGCCAGGCGCTCGGGCAGACGGCGAGCTCTCGGGCCAGCCGGTGCTGCGAGGGCGACGACCAGGTCAGCTCACCGCTTTGGAGGAGCGACTGCTCGAGGACGAGTACCACGCCCGCATCGAGGAGCTGAAGAAGGAGATCGAGGCCGAGATCAGGCGCCGACTGGTGGCTGACCAAGGAGCGGAGGCGCTCGCCCGCAGCCTGCGCAGGCCGCTGCCGTCCGACGTCGAGTTCATGCACGCCACGCGCGACGAGCTAGAGGCGATGCGCAAAGCCATCCAGCCCCTCACCCGCAAGCTGGCGACGCGCCTGGCCCGCAAGCGTCGCCACCTGCGCAGGGGAGCGCTCGACTTCCGCTCGACAATGCGTCATTCCCTCTCTTACGGGGGCGTGCCGGTCGAGCCACGGTTCAAGCATCCCAGGCAGGCAAAGCCCGAGATCTGGGTCGTCGCCGACATCTCGGGCTCGGTGGCGGCGTTCGCTCGCTTCACCTTGCATCTTGTCTACGCGATCGCGTCACAGTTCTCCAAGGTGCGCAGCTTCGTGTTCGTCGACGGCATCGACGAGGTGACGGGGATTTTCGACCGATCCGAGACGGTGGCCGAGGCGGTGCAACGGGTCAACCTCGAGGCCGACGTGCTCTGGGTGGACGGTCACTCCGACTACGGGCACGCTCTCACCGTCTTCTACGAGCGGTGGGGCCACGAGATCGGGCCGAAGGCGAGCATCTTGCTGCTCGGCGATGCGCGCAACAACTATCACGCCTCGCAGGCATGGATCGTCCGCGAGCTTCGCCGCCGCGCGCGAAAGGTGTTCTGGCTGAACCCTGAGCCCCGCTCGTACTGGGGGAGCGGCGATTCGATCATCGAGGAGTATGCCCAGTACTGCGACGCCGCGTACGAGTGCCGCAATCTACGCCAGCTCGAGGCTTTCGTGGACCATTTGACCTGATCTCAACAGGCGTAGTCGGGGTCGAAGGGGTAGTCGTTCGGGCCGGGCGTCTCCTGCAGGAGCCATGCCTTGCCGCCGGCGAAGGCATACTTCGCACCGCAGTACGGTGCGAGTGCCGACGGGGGCCAGTAGCCATAGCTCGATGGGTACGGTGGTGAGGTCCAGTAGGCGCCTGCGACCCAGATCGGGACTTGCGGGCCGGATGGCACATAGCCACCGGTGATTCCCTGCCACTGAACAGACGTCGAGTAGATACCCACTGTGAGACTCTCAGATTGCAGGAAGTCGAGCGAGCCCTGGATCGTCAGGGAGTTGAGCACATGGTTGCACGACCAGTACTGGCCTCGGCCACAGAGGTCGTTCTCGACGTCGAGCCACCACACCGGTGACGAGGCGCCCTGGGACCTCGCGTGCTGCATCGCGAGCTGAGCCGAGTTGTAGCCGTAGTTGTACGCGAGGCATTTCGCCTGTGCCGTGCCGGAGAATTCGGCGCATATCCCCGCAGGTCCTTGCTGGTCGATCGTGTCGGATGACGACGGGGAGTTGAGGAACATGTAGAGGTCGTATGGCGGTGCGCCGCCGGTGCCCTGAGCCTTGGCCGCCCACTTGACCTCCGCCCGCAGGCACGGATTGGGCGCGCCCACCGCCCATCCGTCGACCCCGACGACGGCGACGGTGTAACCGGCGGTCTTGGCGGCGTAAGACGGCGGGCCGGGGAGCGCGACCGTCCGAGAAGACCCCGGTTCGGTGCACTGGGGCCAGTTGATGTCGTAGCCGAAGGCGCCACGCGGGTACCGAAGCGGGCCGGCAGGGTCAACGGCCATGGCAGCGATCGAGGCGACGGGGGAGGCGGCCGGCGCTCCGGCGAGCGAGCCGTGGGCGGTGGCGTCACCGAGGCTGAGGACGGTGCCGTTCTGCTCGGCCATCCAGGCTCCGGTGCCGCCGGGGGTGACGGCGATGCC
>Ga0182011_10000580_pt1 | contig 31993 bp, 27 predicted proteins | sample 711E1DmetaG_FD_120481 | JGI IMG/M metagenome (GOLD analysis project Ga0182011, IMG submission 120481) | Permafrost microbial communities from Stordalen Mire, Sweden - 711E1D metaG | ecosystem: Environmental > Terrestrial > Soil > Wetlands > Permafrost | place: Sweden: Stordalen | collected...
CAGCTCTACTTTTACAATAGAATCTGCAAATGCCGTGAAAAAAGATCTCTTGCTGGCAGTTCTGATGGTAGCAATCGTGATGCTGCTCTTTTTACACAGCATTCGGAATTCGCTTATTGTCCTAGTCGCGATTCCTTGTTCCCTCATTGCGACATTCATATTCATGTATGCATTAGGTTTTTCTATGAATATGATGACACTGCTTGGTTTGTCGCTGGTGATTGGTATTCTTGTGGACGACTCTATCGTCGTTCTGGAAAATATTTATCATCACATAGAAAAAGGAGAAGAATCTCGTTCTGCTGCATTACGCGGAAGAAATGAAATCGGATTAGCAGCACTTTCTATCACTATGGTGGATGTGGTGGTGTTCCTGCCGTTGTCATTAGTTTCCGGCATCGTGGGACAAATTATGCGGCAATATGCACTTGTTGTTGTAGGTGCGACACTCATGAGCCTCTTCGTATCATTTACTGTCACACCGACGCTTGCATCGCGTTTCGCAAAATTGGAACGCTTGGCGGACCGAACATTGCTGGGAAGATTCGCGCTTGCTTTCGAACGGTTCTATCACAGGTTCTCTGATTTTTATCAGACTGCGCTGACGTGGTCTCTTGTGAACAAGGGAAAAGTTGCTCTCGGAGCGACCGGCATATTTATTTTAGCTCTATTAATTCCTGCCTTCGGACTCATCGGCAATGAATTCATGCCGCAAACGGATCGTGGTGAATTTGGTGTATCTGTTGAGTTTATGCCCGGTTATTCTATAGAACAGACTAATCAGGCAGGGTTACAGATAGAAAAAATGCTTTCTCAAATACCGGAAATAAAAAAAGTCTTTACGGGAGTTGGGGCACAAGAAAGCGGATCTCTTACTTTATCCTCTAACAATCTGGTACAGTTTAATGTAGCGCTTACCCCGAAAGAAAATCGTAAAAAAACCACCATGCAAGTAGGTGAAGAAATCAAAGCAAAAGTGCGTCAGATTCCGGGAGCAAAAGTATATGTAAATCCAATCGGTATATTTGGTTCGTCAGATCAATCTGCAATTCAAATAGGAGTTAATGGGACTGATTATAAACTTATTGCACAAGCGGCAGATCAGATCAAGAATGTTTTAAGTTCTGTAGAAGGAACAACAGATGTTCGTCTTTCTTCGGAATCGGGAAAACCTGAAATGCAGATTTTGATTGATCGCGCAAAGTTGGCGCAGCTTGGCTTATCTGTTGCAGAAGTCGGCACAACGCTGCGTGTGGCATTGACAGGAGACGATGAGTCGAAGTACCGTGATGGTGCCAACGAATATGATATTCGCATTCAGTTCGATGAATTCAATCGTTCGCGCACGGAAAGTATCGGTAGTATGACCTTTATGAATAATCGCGGCCAATTGATAGAGCTGAAACAATTTGCCGATGTGTTTATGTCTTCCGGACCGACGAAATTGGAACGAAGAGACCGTATGAGCATGGTGAATGTGTACGCTCAAACATTAGGCAGGCCGACGGGTACGATTATGCAAGATTTTAAAGCTAAAATTGCAAGCGTGCAACTTCCGACCGGAATCACTCTCTCGTACCTTGGCATGGAAAAGATGCGCGGCGACAGTTTTATCAATCTCTTGCTTGCTTTGCTCACTGGTATTTTGTTTGTCTATTTGATTATGGTCGCCTTGTATGATTCGTATGTCTATCCTTTCGTTGTCCTATTTGCAATTCCACTGGCAATAGTCGGTGCAATGATTGCACTAGCAGTTACCGGGAAATCGCTTAGTATCTTTACTATCCTCGGTATTATTATGTTGGTTGGACTGGTGACCAAGAATGCAATTCTGATTGTTGATAGGACTATACAAACCAGATCGGAACAAGGTTTGTCGGTTCATGACGCCTTATTAGAAGCTGCACAATCCCGATTGCGGCCAATTCTCATGACGACGTTTACCATGATTTTTGGTATGATGCCAATTGCATTGTCGGTTTCTTCTGGTTCAGAATTTAAATCTGGTCTGGCAATGGCCATCATTGGCGGTTTACTCAGTTCACTATTCCTTACGTTGATCGTTGTTCCTGTTGTCTACATGAAAGTCGATGAATGGAAAGAAAAGGTACCGGCATTCTTCAAGAAACCATCGTCCATGTTTAAGCGGTCACAGAATGGAAAACTAGTACAAACAAGCAAAGCAGCGTAATAGAGAAAAGGAATGCAGTCGTTGAAGGATGAGATAAAATCCGGGCACAAACAATCGTTTGTGCCCTTTTATTTTATATTCCTTTTATACTCCAACGACGAAATGATACCGTCGATTATTCATTGAATACAAGTTCTTGGGAATAATGAAAAAGGATTCTTTTCCTGTTTTTGAAAAGAATCCTTTTGGGATTTAACTTCAACGATAGAAGTTTAGCGAGTTAAACGGAAATCAATCGGTATCATAACTTTTGCAGTTACCGGACCTGTGGACATCATTGCCGGTTTAAACGAATACTTCATGACGGCTTCAATGGCTGCTTCATTAAAAACGTCGCTGGCGCTTTTTATAACCTTCGCCTGAATTGGTTTGCCTTGCGCGTCGATCGTTACTTCTATTACTACTCTCCCCTGAAGCCCGATTTTTTTAGCAATTTCCGGATATACTGCAGGTTCACGGTGAATCAACTCCGGCTGAGATTCGATGGCAACAAACGGCATCGGTGCCGGCGAGGTGACCGCTGGTTTGGCCGCCTGCTGTTGAACCGGTTGCGTTGTTGCAGAGTTCACGACAGGCTGAGTTGACGGCTGTTGGGCCGGCTGGGTCTGTGTTCGGACTGGTTGTGATACTGTAGGTGTTGCGACAGGTTTTTTTTCCGAAAGTGCAGATTTTTCCTCCAGTGCTGTCTTTTGATTTTTCGCGGATTGTTTCGCCGTTTCAACGATTAGTGCAGTTTCTTTTCCAGATTGAGGAGTGGATGTCGTTGTTGTGGGTAATGTTGGAGTCGTGTTTTCCTGCGTAAGAGCGGGTTGTTCCGCTAACCCTTGATCACCGGATTTACTGGAGGAACCTTTTGAAAGAATGAGCCATGCCCCAACCGAGAGAATAACAACTGCTGCTGCAATGATAAGAATCTTTGGCATATTGGATTTTACCGCACCAGGATCTTGTTCTTTTTGTACTTGAGCAACCGGAACGGTTTCTGTGGTTTCCTTCGCTGCTTCTATCGGTGCTGTCGGCGATTCTCCGCGTGCCTGCAGCGCGGCGAGTTGTTCAATTTTTTTCTCATATTCTTTTGCGACGACACTTCCCGGTTCGATGATATAAATACGTCGTATCTCTTCAAGCGCGCGCTGGTATTCTTTTTTTTCTACATAATCATCGGATCGCTGAAAATACTGGCTCTTTAGTTTTTCAAGCGCAGCTTCTTTCTGAATCTTTTGCGATTCCTCCGGTTTTGGAACGGCGGCATGGCGCTGGACATCGCTGATGGCGCGATTAATCATGGGATGAAGCGATTTGATGATTGCCGCACGGTTTTCCGCCTGGAGTGCAGGATCGCTTAATTTAGCAATTTGTTTTTCGATGGCGATAAGATAGATGTTTTTTGTATCTGCCGCCTTCACTTCTTTCATCGTCGCCAGAGCTTCGGCGAAATTGCTTGCTTCTGCTTTCCGCTGAACGTCCTGTAAACGATCTATGATAAACTGCTGTGTGTCCATTTTTTCTTGTGGTTCCATGCTGCCATCTCGTTGTGAGTGCTTAATCAGCTTCCACCCATTGCCTTTTCATTCGGGTAGACTAACTTTAGAGTTTGACCAGTTTGTTGGGCATGACGGATCTCGTTTTGCCGTACTCGAATTTCCGCTTTTTTCACTTCCTTATTCAAGGGGTCGATCACATAAGCTTTCGCCAACTCATCAAGCGCTTGAGCAAACTCTTTTTGTTTCTGGAGCTCGTCTGCCGTCCTTAGATGAATCCATATCAACTGATTCCGTTCTTCACTCTTCATGTTCGAATCGGTTGTTCCCTGCGTTACTTCCAACTCTGCAATTTCAGCATCTGCCTGGGCTTTCACGATGTCTTCTTCAAGAGTTTTTAAATCGGAATTCTCCGGGTCGATCGTCATTCCAAGAGCAATTTCCATCAACGCCTCATCGTACACTTTCTTGGCAAGGTATTCGCGTGCTTGGCGGAGATGCTGTTTGAGAGATGTCTGATTGGTATTAAGATTTTTTTGTGTCTGCCAATCGGTTAATTCTTGTTGTGTTTGCTTTTTGAGACTGAGCAGATCTTCACGGGAAGGGTCGATAGCCAGAGCTTGATCTATTTCGGAAATTGCTTCTTCATAACTTCTGAGAACTTTGCATTCCTTTGCCCGGAAAATATGTTTTTGAATGACTTTCGTATTTTCTTCGTTTTGCTTCCGTTTTTCAAATGCTTCTTGTGCTTTTTCTATCTCTGTTTCCATCGCTTTCAGCGTCTTACGCTCTGGATCGAGTACGATCGCTTCGGTAATGATCTTGAGAGCATCTTCAAATAATTCTTTATTGAGGTATTCTTTTGCTTTTAAGACGAAGTCTTCAATTTTTGTATTCTTTTCTTCTTCGGCCTGCTTCTCCTGCCACTGTTGATGTGCGTTTTGTATTTGTTGTTCAAGTGCTCTGAGATCTTCGCTGTCGGGATCGTACGTATATCCGTCAATGACTTCGGTCAGTGCTTCGTCGAAAGCTTCGCGATCAAGAAATTCCTTCGCACGCGTTTTATGTTTGTTGATTGCATTTTGACGAGATTCTTCTTCTTGCTTCGTGTGTTGTTCTTCCTGGTATTCGTGAAATTCTTTTTGAAGCTGAAATTCAAATTTTTGGACTGCTTCACTCAATGGATCCAGGAGAAATGCTTTGGCAACCTCGTCAAGTGCTTTACTATATTCATGTTCCGTTGCGAATTGCGATGCATCTGCAAGGTGCTTAGAAATCTGTTCGCCGGATTCATCGGCTGGCATTGCCGCCGCATCTTCTTCAGCTCGTGCTGTTTCCTGCGCTTTTTTCTTGTTCTGCGATGTTATAATTTCCTGTTCCATCCGTTTTACATCATCATCAAACGGATTGATAATGAAGGCAAGGGCAACTTCGCCTAAAGCGTCTTCGTACCTTCCGTCGGACATATACCCGCGGGCTTTTGTGAGGTAGAGGAAAACCCTCTCTTTATCGGCACGGCGTTTTGCCTCTGTTTCTGCGCTCTCGCCAAGCATAACACGATCGCGTTCTGCCTGTTCGAGCTGGCGAAGCTCTTCTTCCTGTTGGCGGCGCACGGTTTCTTCCGAAAGGCGGCGTTGTTCTTCGGCAATGTTCAACGCTTCTTCCTGCGCTGTCTGAATTCGCTTTTCACATGCCTGCAAAGCGTCGTTCACAGGATCCAGCACATATGCTCTTGTAATAACTCGCAATGCCTCCGACCACTTTTGTTGGCCGGCAAGACGTTCGGCGTTTTCTATGTGTTTCTGTATAGCGGTGATAATCGCTTCACGCTTCTTGCGTTGTTCCTCTTCGCGGCGGTGGTATTGTTCTAATTGTTCGGCTTGTTCCTGTTCTTGCGCGTCGCGGATTTTCCGTTCCAAACTGAGGACTTCCTCGTTCAATGGATCCACTACGACAACAAATGCCAGTTCGCTGAGTGCCTCGTCAAGCCTGCCGTTGCTCAAGAATTCCTGGGCGCGGTTTAGATATTGGGAAATCTTTTGTTGTTGTGCCTGATTTCGGGCTTCTTCTTCTCTGCGGCGCTTTTCTTCTTTTTCCTGCTGCATTCGCGTCACTTGAGCTTTAAGAAGGTCCTGGCGCTTTTGGTTGTCTTCTTGTTGTTTATTAAGCCGCTCTTGCTCAAGACGTAAACGTGTTTCTTCCTGCGATTTTCGTATGCGGTCTTCCGCCGCATGAATTTTATCGTTGGCTGGGTCCAGCAGGTATGCCCGGGCTACCTCATCAAGTGCCCGGTTGAAATCACCTTTTCCTAAATAATCCTTTGAACGATCAAGAAAGGCGACAATTTTAGACTCGATAGCCTTATGCCGTAATTCTTCATTATTTCGTCGATCTTCTTCTTCTTTTTTGCGGAGAGCAGTATCTTGTTCCTGTTTCGCTGCTACAGCGGCAGACCGCTGAGCTTCCACAATGGCAAGATTAGAAATATGTTCAAGGGTAGCCGATATCGGTTTTGGTTCTTGTGGTTCTGAAGTAACTCCGATACCGATCTCTGGTTTCTTTTCTTTTTGTGCGGCGACAAGTGACCGTACACGTTCTTCATATGCTAATGCGTACAGATTTCTTGGGTCTCTTCCACGCGCCTTGGCAATTTCCTCAAGCGCAGTGGTATAGTCTCCTTCCCTAACAAGTCTATCCGCTTGCTTCAGGAAAATTGCAACTTCTTTTAATTGTTCGGCGCTTCTTGGAGAATCTGAAGCTTTTGCCATTGATCGCTCCTTACTGAGGAGACCTAATTATCTACCAAATATGCCCTACTTTGGCGATTCATGGTAGATAATTTATAAGTTATTGTCAATAAGACAATTTCTTATTTACATATAGGGGAATTACCTAGAGAAGCAGTTGCAACGATAAATCAACCAATCTATCAAATACTTAGAGAATGAGTCGGGGTGAGAGGATTCGAACCTCCGGCCTCCTGCGCCCAAGGCAGGCGCTCTAACCGGGCTGAGCCACACCCCGAATTTACATTCACAAGTGGCTGAATAATGTAAGGAAAATAAGCAGGTAAATCAACAATTCCTTCAATATGAGAGAGCGAAATTAAACTTTGAATTTCACTCTCTCTAGTTGAATCACCGACGGTTCGCTAACCACCATTCAGGATTTTGTTTTTCCCGTTCTTTCCATATTTCAAAATGAAGAATTGCGCCGGCCACAGTATCGCCGCTTTTGGCGATGACAGTTCCTTCGGTGACGTGCTGAGACTCCGAAACCAGAACATCCGAAAGATGCGCATACACAGTGCGGAAGCCATTGCTATGGTTAAGAATGAGCACGTTACCGAATCCAGGAATGAATGACAATACGGCTACCTCACCATCTGCAACGGCATAGACATCTGAACCAGAGGGTGTTGCAATATCGATACCGGTATTTTGCGTAACTGTTTTGAGAACCGGGTGAATCTGATTCCCGAAAGAAGTTTGTACCGTTCCGTGCATTACCGGCCATCGGAGTTTTCCCCTCCGCTGCTCAAACACGATTGTTGCTTTTGTATCAGCGGGTATTGGCTGTTGTACCGGCGGGGCTGATGTTTTATTGATTTCATGCTCGCGAGTTTCTGCTGCTAACCGTTCGCGTCTTTCGGTCTCTTCGCGTTCCTTCTGGAGCCGTTCTTTCTCGATTAATTCTGCAATGAGATTCTCAATTTTTTTAGATGCTTCTGTTTTGCGTGTCAACTCTTTCTTATATGTTTGTTTATTCCTGCGTATTTTCTTCAGCACCATTTGACGCTGGGAAAATGTCCGCTTCAATTTTCCTTCTTCGCGCGTTTTCTCAGAAAGCAGCTGCCGCTCACTTTGCAGTTTCATCTGGAGCTGGTCGTTTTTTTGTTCCAAAACAGTTTTATTATCGCTAATCCCTTGCAGGTCTTTAGCGCGCTGTTCAGAGAATTTTTTTAAATATTGGATGCGGATAGAAAGCTGATTCATAGATTTTGATGAGAAGAGCAGTTCGACATCATACACGCGTCCATTTTTGTACACTGACCGGACATAGTTAGCATAATGCGATTTTAAAAATTGAAGCCGTCCCTCTAAATTTGCAATTGCGCTCTTTGCGGTATCGATCTCTACCGTCATCCCGAGTTCTTCCTCCCGAAGCTTCTGAATCAATTGACGAACGAGAATAGAATGGTGTTCGAGATCGTCGAGCCGATCAAGCGTTACTTTCTCTTTTTTATCACTTTCATTTATTTTTTTTTCATATGCCTGGATTTCGTCACGAAGTTTCTCCAGCTCATTTTCCCTTTGCTTGATCTCTTTATTGCTTCGTTGTGCAATCGCGGAGAGTGCGAAAACAAGGACCAGCACAAGGAGAAGGATACGGGAAAGAATGTGCATTACCAGTGAATTCGTTCGGCGTTAGGTGGAATGGTGAACGTGAGATGAAGATTTTTTGTGTTTACTAGGACTTCAGAATATGTGAACGTAAGCTTCTGCCTTGAATTCGGCTGAAGGATGCGGATGGTCGTAGGCATCGCAACACCATTGACGTCTTCGAAGTTACTGAATGTCTGCTCGAGTGCCACCTTGCCGCTTTGATTCAGAAATTGAATTTTCCGAATGAACATTGTCATTGGGTCAATCCAATACTTTCGACGAGCATCCGCGGAAGCATAGATGAACACAAACTGATCATCTTCAATGTGTGTTTCGTCGGGTGCGTGAAGATCGGTTTCAAGGAATGTTCCCCCAGCAAACAAATTCAATAAATTATCAAAACTCAGCCGAACGTGAAGAATCCGGTCCAAGTTTTCTGTGCTGGATAAACCGGTTATAAGTTTGTTTTCCAGGCTGTTATAAAAGAGGAAATCTGTTCTTGTGACCAGCGCAGTTCCGACTTTAATGCCGAATGGCCCTTGAATCATAATAAGAAGAGAATCCGGTTTTTGAAGTGTCAGGACAAATGAACCGTTTTGCGAAATTTCCGGCGTTTCAATGGAAATTCGACCTTCGCCGGCTATCGAGTGAATGAGTGCATGATGGCTGCGTGTAACTTCTTGAACTTCTCCATAGGAAATGGAACGATCGCCAAGGTTCAACGAACTTGTTGTCCGGCATCCCTCAAGTATCACGAGAGAAATGCAGAATGCGAAACAATACACTCGGAACATTAGTTTGCTCCATGCAGTATTTTTTCTTTTACAGCCTCGTTCTTAGAATCCATTTCCAGCGCTTTCTTCCATAATTCAATAGCCTGTTCTTTCCGGCCCAGTTTAAGGTATACATCACCAAGATGCTCGTGAACGACAGCACTTGCTTTGCCGGTGGCAATGGATTTTTCAATATACAAAGCGGCATTCGTGTAATCTTCCAACCGGAAGAAAATCCAGCCGTAGGTATCCAGGTAAGCGGAATTATCAGGTTCAGTGGTTATTGCCTGGTTTGACATTTCCCGGGCGCGTTTAAGTTGAAGTCCGCGTTCAGCAAGACTGTATCCGTAATTATTGAGAAGCAGTGCGGACTTTGGATCCAACCTCAATCCCTCTTCGTACAAACTATCGCTCTCCTGATAACGGTGCAAACCATCTAACGTAAGGGCAAGCGTACTGAGTGTATTGAGATCTTTAGGATTCAGGATATGAGCCTTCTGTAACGGTTGTACGGCATCTTCCTGTTTTTCCATTCGCGTAAGCGCAAGCCCTTCAAGCAAGTAGAAACGGAAATCATTGGGAACTGCTTTCTGTGCTTGTTCCATCGCTTCAAGCAGTTTCGTGTATTTTCCCTGCTCGAATAGCGATGAACCGAAAAACCACCATGCGTCGCCATGATGTTCTTCCAGCTTTGTTACTTGTTCGAAGTATATACCTGCGAGTGAATCTTTGTGTTGGCTGGCGGCAAGGGCGCCAAGATACCAGCACGGCCGCCAATCGCCGGGAGCTTCCTTGTGCAGATCTTCAAACAACCCCTGTGTTTTTTGAATCAACGTTGAATCGTGTTCTGTGAGACCGAAAAATCCTACGCCGATTCGTAATCTGATTTCAATGTTTTGTATTCCGCGGCGCAACAATTTTTCATAAAGATCGACCGCTTTTTGATACTGTTTCTGATCCAAATAGACATCTGCAAGCGTGGCGACTACTTCTGCATCGGAAGAATCGGATTCAACCATTGTTTCAAGAAGCGATCGCGCCTGATCGAATTTCCCGTCTTTTGCATATGTCTCAGCAAGCTGTTTTTTAAGAGGTTTATTTTCCGGATCAAGCTCAAGCATTCGTTTGTACTTTACCGCGGCATCGTTCAACCGTCCGAGTGCTGTGTAAAGCTGCGCACATTGGAAGAGAATGTCCAATTGCTCGTCGTTTTGCTCAAGCATTTTCTCGTAAATCTCTAGAGTTTTTTGCGGCCGGCTTGGCTGGTAAAGGTGCGCTAATGTGATCCAAGCGGCAGCGTTATTGGAATCAATCTTGATAATTTCTTCATATTGAAGGATGGCTAAATCAGGCTGTGAGGCGGTAAAATAGATTGCGCCGAGATTTTCGCGATACGAAATGTTCTTCGGTTCTAACCGGACTGCTTCAGTTGCTTTTTCAATGGCAGGTTCAAACTTATTCAAGAGTACGTAATCTCTGGAAATGGCATAATAGATCGATGCATTTTGATCTAATTGCAATGCTTCTTGATATTCGAGGATGGCTTCGGCGAACGAGCCTTTTGCATCCAATGCAGCGCCTTCTATAAAATGCTGAAGTGCATGATCGCGCTGTTGTTCATTGAGTTTACGTACCTGCAAATTAGCGGACGTCGGCTGAGAAGCTTGTCGCGAACTGCCGCAGCCAGAGAGAAAAAAAATCCCCACGATACCGATGAGGAGAGAATGTACCTTGAAAGTGGTTTTCATTGTACATAAATATATTGAATCAGTGCACCACATACAAGCATGACCGGCTTGTTTCACAATTGGAAAGCGGTTATCTTGAAATAAAATGGGATCGATGGTACTATATGATTTTGCTGTTGCCTGGAATTGGGAGTATGACCGTGATTTTATCAAGATTGTTCAAGAAGTTTTTCGTCAGAATAACCTGTCTGTTTTGGAAATCCGCAAAGAAAATGTCGATGAAATTTTTGACTTGCTCGAACAAGGGAAGCTTCAATTTCGCTATTTTCTTGATCGAGCTTCCGATGAAGATGAAATGTTCCAGCCGCTGGCACGTTTTATTCTTGAGCACTATCGAACGACTCATGGAATTTCAACACGTCCCATCAATCTTCATAATGACCAGATTCGCGCCGCCGATAAAGCGACCATGCACCTCGAATTTCTTGCCCATAACATTGATGTTCCCTCTACCATCATCATTTCTCCCTACAATCACAAGCAGGAATTAGAATTAACAATTACCGATCTGGCGAAACTCGGCCGGCCGTTTATTATTAAACCGGCAAACACGACCGGCGGAGGCATCGGGGTTGTCATGGGGGCCGAAACACTGAAGGAAATTATCGAAGCCCGTCAATCCCATAAAAATGATAAGTATCTGCTGCAGGAAACTATTAAACCGGTTGTATGTTCCGGCCGGCGCGGATGGTTTCGGGTATTCTATGCGTTTGGCGACGTTATTCCTTCTTGGTGGGATGATGTCACCCATATCTATTCTCTCTTGAGTGAGGATGATGAACGGCAAGTGGATGTCGAAAGGTTTAAAACAATCACCGAGCACATTCACGCCATTTGCCGGCTGGAATTCTTTTCGACAGAATTAGTTTGCACCGACGATAGAAGAAGCGTTGCCGTGGATTATGTGAATGAAATGTGCGATATGCGGCTGCAATCTCAATTTACGGATGGAGTGCCGGATATGCTCGTTCGGCGGATCGCTTCCCGAATGATGGAATATATAAAGTTAAATGTAGAAAAACGTTAAATTGATTCATTGCCGTATTTGGGGAAAAGCACTTGACTTTCAGAAAGTGTATCAATAACTTAATGCAGACTAATGTAAAAATCCACTATTCCTTTCGTCATTGCTTGGAGGCTTTATGAGTCTCAAAAATTCAGGTGGTCTTAATTTTTATTTTAGACATATGTGGTTTATCTATGTAAGTATTGCTGCATTTTTATTGATTGGATGCGGGGGAAGCGAAGAAACTGCGAAGGAAGAGTCGAATCCGCCGGGGACGGTTGATCAACAAAAAGAAGCTAAACCGATGGATCAAGCGCTTACGAACTTTATCGGTACTGATACAGAAAAAGTTGTTGAGGCTCCGAAACCTGATACCATTCCGTCGGCCCAGCTTTTACAATACGAGAAACATATTGAAGATCTTCGTGCAGAGAATACAGGTTTGAAACAAAAGATTGTAAAACTTGAGCAGGAAAATAGGGACATCAATACGCGCGTCAACGATACTGATGCAAAAATTGCTGCTGAAAAATTACGGGCAGATAAGGCAGAAGCAACGGCAAAGAATACCGGTCAATCGCCAACAGATGAAAACCTTATTGCTGTTTCGGCGTCCACTTACGATGATGCATTAAGATCTTTCAGATCGCATGAGTACGCCTCTGCAGCAAAAGGATTCAAAGCTATTATTGACGGCGGTTCCGGTGCAGAACTTACCGGCCGAGCAAAATACTGGCTGGGTGAAACTTATTTTGCACAAAAAAAATACAATCAGGCGCTTCCGCTGTTTCAAGAATCTCTGAAGCAGAAAAATTCCGAGAAAAAAGCCGATGCTCAATTCATGATCGCTCAATCGTACGACCGCCTCGGCAGTAAAGCAAAAGCAAAAGCCGCATACGAGAAGGTTGTTAAAAATTATCCGATGAGCAAAAATGTGAAACGTGCAAAAGCGCGTTGGGCAAAGCTTTAACAAGAGATATTCTTGAAATCAGTTATGCGTGAGCCTTGTTGAGCAATCAGCAGGGCTTTTTTTTATCCGTTCCGTCCTCTTGGCAGTTTCTCTACAATTTACCCGGATAATCTGTTTCTTGCACATGACTGAGAGTTTGATTCTCTTGATTCACCTTGGTATATTGCCATCGCAAGAAAACGCAGCCATGTCGAAAAATCTTACCAAATATGTATGCCAGGCATGCGGATATATGTCACCGCGATGGATTGGCAAATGTCCAAATTGTTCCGAATGGAATTCATTTGTCGAAGAAATCGCCCTCCCTGTGAAAGCGTCGCGTAAAACGGGCGTTGCTTCAAAGGTCGAACCGATTTCTTTTGATCAAATCGAAAAGGAAGACGTTCCGAGAATTAAAACCACATTGAATGAATTTGACCGCGTACTCGGCGGCGGGCTGGTTCCCGGTTCTCTTATCTTGCTTGGCGGTGATCCCGGTATCGGCAAATCTACTCTCATGATGCAGATGGCGATCGCTCTGAAAGACCAGCTTGTCCTTTACGTGACGGGTGAAGAATCTGTGCGGCAGATCAAACTGAGGGCTGAACGGCTGAATGTAAGCTCTGCAAAAAATATTTTGCTTCTCGCAGAAACCAACCTTGATCTCATTCTCGATGTGATTGATGCAGGTACTCCTGATTTAATCATTGTAGATTCCATCCAAACGATGTATCGGCCCGGTCTGGAAAGTGCGCCGGGCACGGTAAGCCAGGTACGGGAATCTGCCGCCCTCCTGCTTCGTCTGGCAAAAACCCGCGGTATTCCTATCTTCGTTGTCGGTCATGTTACCAAAGACGGCATGATTGCCGGACCGAAAGTCATTGAACATATGGTTGATACGGTTTTGCAGTTTGAAGGCGAAGCGCATTATGCGTATCGCATTCTGCGTGCACTCAAGAATCGATTCGGTTCCACAAATGAGATCGGTATTTTTGAGATGCACGATTCCGGATTGCGAGAAGTTCTTAATCCATCGGAAATATTCCTTTCCGAACGGCATTCCGGCACGTCCGGTTCAACCGTCGTAGCCAGCATGGAAGGCTCGCGGCCGATTCTCGTTGAAGTACAAGCCTTGGTGACGCCAACGAACTACGGTATGCCGCAGCGTACGAGTACCGGTTTTGATTATCGACGCCTCGCGATGTTGCTCGCAGTACTGGAGAAACGTGCCGGGCTTAATCTGGGACAGCAAGACGTATATGTGAATGTGGCCGGCGGCATTCGCATTGATGAACCTGCAGTGGATTTAGGAATTGCAACATCGATCACATCGAGCTTGCGTGACATTCCTTGTGATTCATCGTCAGTCGCAGTAGGCGAAATTGGACTGGGCGGGGAGATTCGAACCATAGGGCACATTGAAAAGCGCGTGCTCGAAGCTGCAAAACTTGGATTCAAGCGCATGATCGTTCCCCAGCACAACCTGAAAACCTTCAAACCCAATGGCGATATTGAAATTATCGGAGTTGATCGCATTGAACAAGCGATCGAAGCGTTACTGGGATAATGCCGAGTACCAAGGAAGAAGGCTGGCGGGATGACAGCAGAAATGAAAAGGCAAAAAGTAATTACATCGGGTAAGCTTATTGTTCAATTTCAGATTTTCATGGCTTACAATATTCTTAACTTTTAGTTCCACATACCTAATGACCAAAATCGTTCTTGCAACACACAACATTCATAAAGCGAGGGAATTGAAGACCCTGCTCAGCGGTCTCGATGTTGACGTGCTTACACTCGATGATATTTCCACTGAATTAGATTTGAGAGAAGACGGCGACACATTTGAAGCGAATGCATTCCAAAAAGCCCGCTGCGTACACCACTCTACACATCTTCTTTCACTCGCGGACGACTCCGGTTTGGAAGTATTTTACCTTCATGGCCGCCCCGGAGTATTCTCGGCGCGATATGCCGGTGCAAAAGCGACAGATGAGATGAACAACCGAAAGCTGCTGGAAGAAATGCGCGGCGTAGCGCCGCGGCGGCGGCGTGCACAATTTCGTTCAGTGCTTGCGCTCGTTGGTGATGGAATGGAAGATTCAACAGAAGGAATTTGTCCCGGCATGCTTGGTGAATCACCCCGCGGAACAAACGGTTTTGGATATGATCCGATTTTTATCCCGGATGGTTTTACCAAAACGTATGCAGAACTCACTGCCGAAGAAAAGAACCTTATCAGTCATCGCGCCAGATCGTTTGCGAAGATGAAGGAAGTTTTGGGATCGAAATTTCCGACCGCGCGCAGCGGATAATCAGAGGCGGTGTTTCAGTTTATTTAAGTTCGTTAGTAATGTGAGTCCCGTAAAGTGTGACTGTCATCACTAAAGCGGACACTATCAAACAGAGCCGATTCTTGACTAAGTGAACGATTCTTGTTATTATTTACGCTGTTAATATTTAACATGTACAAAGGTTTTTTGCATGTCCATACAGAATGAACGAATTCGCGGTCTTCAAGCTGCAATGCTCTTTCATGAATTATCGAGCGGCGAAGTTGCAAATATTCTGGACAAATTTAAGGAAAAGCACTACCCGGCAGGATCAATTCTCTTTCAGGCAAATGCATCCGGCGACAAAGTTTTTATTATTGAAAAAGGAACCATACGAATTTCCCGTGTGACTTCCTTTGGTGAAGAGACAACACTGGATATTCTGAACCATGGAGAAGTCGTCGGTGAGCTTGCATCGCTCGACGGCCAATCACGTTCAGCACGTGTCTCCTGCGTTGAAGATTCGATTCTTCTCTCGATTGAAAGATCCGAGTTTGAAAAATTACTGCTCTCGAACCATAAAGTTGCATTTAATCTTCTCAATGAGCTCAGCGCCCGCATTCGCAAGGCGGATGATAATATAGTCCTGCGGCTTGAAGAACAGCGTAAGGCCATTGAAATCCGCTACAACAAGCTTCAACGACTTATTGAAGCAAGCAAGATCATAAACTCAACGCTCGACCTTAATAAATTACTCGGGTTGATTCTCAATTCAGCAACACAAAGTATCGAAGCAGACCGCGGCACACTCTATCTTGTTGATGATGTTAAAAAAGAATTATGGTCAAAAGTACTCCAGGGAACCGATATGGTTGAGATTCGCCTCCCGATTGGTAAGGGATTGGCCGGATTTGTTGCGGAAACAGGCGAGACGATCCTCATTCCCGATACGTATGCCGATCCGCGTTTCAATCCGGAAATTGATAAACGCACCGGATATCGAACACGGAATATGATTTGCATGCCGATGAAAAACAAAGATGGAAAGATCATTGGCGTATTCCAGCTGTTGAATAAAAACCATGGTTCCTTTGATACCGATGATGTCTCTTTCATTGATGCACTTTCTGCTCATGCCTCTGTCGCGATTGAGAATGCTCATATGGCGCAGGAAATGGTTGCAAACGAACGCCTGTCTGCTGTCGGAAAAATGGCAAGTGTTATTATTCACGACATCAAGAACCCCATGGGCACATTGCGTGTCTACGCACAGGTCATGAAGAGGAAATCCGGCAATGAAGAAGCAAACAAGCTTGCCGATGAAATGATTCATCAAGTAGATCGTTTCGTGAATATGACGCAGGAAATTTTAGATTTTACACGCGGCGTAAGCGCATCGAATTTCCAGGAACTTGAATTCTTTGATTTGATGAATGGAGTGCTGGATTTCATTCAAAAAGATCTGGAGAAGAATAATGTCAAGCTGAAAAAATTTGCACAATTTAAAGGAATAATAGAATTAGATCAGGATAAAATAGTTCGGATGTTTTACAATATCGCCAGTAATGCGCGTGATGCCATGCCGCAGGGCGGCATATTAACCGTCACAACGATCGAACAGAACGGCTATGTACGCATTGATTTCACAGACACGGGAACCGGTATGCCGGAAGAAGTGAAGAAGCGTATCTTTGAACCATTCATGACATACGGCAAGAAGCATGGTACCGGTCTCGGCATGTCCATTGTTAAAAAAGTGATAGAGGATCATAATGGAACGATCGAAATTAACAGTGTGATGGGAAAAGGAACAACCATCACGATATATCTCCCCATTAAGAAATCTTAAGAATATTTTTACGTATCAATTTTTCATACCCCGCGGCGCCGTGTGCGCCGTTTCTTTTTTAATCCATTCTATTGTAGGAGAATGCATGATGATATCAGCATCGGAACAAGAATTCTCTCGGTTACGTGTGCGTGCAGCGCGCTGGCGCGAAATATTCTTTTCACAAAAATACCGTTTCGATCTCGGTCAATCGTTCCTTGTTGTTCTCAACTTCACGCTTCTCATTATCACAGCAAGCGATAAGTTGATGATCTTCTTCGGTATTCCGCATTTGCGCGAGTTGCTAGTTGTGATCATTCCCATGGGCTTTCTCGGAGTATGGCTGTTTGGATTCTTTATGGATAAAATTGTCCGGGCCGGACAAATGGCAGAACGTCAATCCGTAAGACGAAGTGAAGTCTGGCATCATCACAACGATCAGATGGATCGGATGGAACAACAGCTTCTTGAATTGCGGCATATGATGGAAAAAAATAACTGAGAAAAAATGCCTTCCGGTTTTAAAAGGGAAGGCATTCCTATCAACGCTCATGGAGAATTTATCGGGCAAGACCGAGAAAAATTGATACGGCTATCCAGAGAACCCATAATCCGCATGCAACTGCTATTCCCGTACCGGCCGGCTTGCCTGAAAATTTGCTCAAACCAATCCCGATAATTGCTGTCTGCCAAATTGAAAAAATATTCAACGCAGAAAGTACTTTATGGAAATCATTGGTCGCTTCATAATTTCCCAGAACCGCGAGAACAGCACTGGGCGAAGCTGCCAAAGAATTTAATCCAACAATCAAAAGAAGTGTAATAATTCCCCCAAGTACGCCAATCCATGATGATATCCCGTAGAGTTCTAAATGCTTGCCATACCCTTCCGCGGATTTTAAGAGAGCTTTATCGGCAAGCCATAAAAACAATGCTGCGATAAAATAGGCAGCTGCAATAGCAATGGATGCGAAAATTGAACCAAAGGCAATGAACAAGCCGGTTCCTGATTTTTCCAGATGGTCCATCTGGATATCAGCATTCTCACGGGTCAATTTATTTTTTTCGACCTGTTTTTCAAGAGCAATACGTTGCTGATCAATTACCTGGCCGTGCAGGGATTCGTTGGTCGCAATGATACTTGTCACAAGGATTGCCGTCAAAATACTGATAATCAACGGTACAACCCATAGCTTCGCTGATGAAGCTGTACCTTTTAAGCTTTGAAAAACTTCTGAAGGTGAAGTGAAAACATCCATAAATGTCGATCCCAGCGATGGTGCTGGCGGCAATGGTTGTTGTTCTACCATAGGGACTCCATTGAGTTGTTCATAAATAACAGCAAAGTGGATTAGCAAGATTATACTGAATATTTTTGTGAAAGCAAATATCTTTGCTTTCTTGGTATACTGAGCGAGAACTTAGGATTGGAAGAAAATGTCCCTGTGTCTGTTAGGCCGGTTTTGCAGCGGAGGCAGGAATAACCGGACAGCTCATTCTATGAACGCAGGAACCGCATCCTGTTTCTTTCGTCGGAACAACTGCAAAACAACGCGAACAACGGGCGATAAATGGATTGGTGATTTCCATACGGCATTGCGGACAATGACGAACCTCAAGTTTTAGCTGCTGGTCAAGAGTAAGAGACATACAGAGGGTTCATCAAGAAATAAAATACAACGTGTCCAAAATCATCTTTTTGATTTTTGATCATTGTTTGGATGATATTCTTTGTTGCGTGAAGTTTTCCTATATAAGTATTTGCGAAACAATCCCGCCGATGATGAATGCACCGACCCACGTGCTGAACCAAATAATAAGTGCTTCCTTCATACCGCGCTCTTTCAGCATCACCATCAGTGAGGCAACGCACGGAACGAAGAGCGTTATGGTGACAAGCGCAACGACCACTTGATACGGCGTCAGCGCCAAGGCGTACAAACCAGCAGCGCCAAAATCGCGCCGTACCAAACCCATGACAAACGCAGTTGCTGCCTCCCGCGGAAGCTGAAGCCATCCGGTAACAAGCGGTGCCAGAAGGTTTTGCCAGACAATGAGTAATCCGGTGACCTGCATAATACCGACAACGAGCGCGCCGGCAAAGAACCATGGCGTGGCTTCTTTCATAAATCCATATGAACGAAATGTTGTCTTCCGGAAGATATTATCAAGTCTCGGTATCCGCATCGGAGGAAGATCAATAAGCAGGGGAGTTGATTCTCCCGGCAGCATCTGGTTGAGGATTGTGCCGATCGCAACGAATACAGCGAAGATCGTCAGGGAATAAATAAGCATCGCGCCGAATCCGGCTCCTGCTAATAAAGCAGCAACAACTGCAATCTGTGCAGAGCATGGAATTGCAAACTGCAGGATCGTTGTTGCGATAGTTTTCTCCCGTTCGCTGCCGAGAATACGCGTTGTGATGGTCGCCATGGTTACACAACCAAAGCCGAGAATGATCGGAATGATTGCGCTTCCATTCAGGCCGATGGCATTCAGACTTCTATCCACCAACGTCGCTAGCCGCGGCAGGTAGCCGCTATCTTCCATAATCGAAAGCGAAAGATAGAACGCAATGACGAGAGGAAGTAGGAGAAATAAAAGATAGGTGACGGTCATGGAAATCACGCCGAACTCTCCCACGAGCAATGTGTTGAGCCAGGAGTTCAGTGGAATGAAATGCGTTACAACGCTGCGTATCCATGGTTCCCAAACTTCATTGCCAAGATGTTTTTCCGTGATGTTGACGAGATCGACAGCAACCAATTTCCCGACAAAGAGATAAATAAGATACAGCGCAGCAAGCAGCATCGGAACACCTGTCCAGATATTAATTGCCCACCGGCCAAGCAGCGAGGAAAAAAGAGCGCGTGTTTTTGTTTCTGAAAACACAGAGCTTACAATCAGATTAACACGATTGCGCCGCTCGATGTACAAATTTTCTCTTTCGTTTCCTGCAGGAACTCCATGTTTTTGCGCTAAGGATTCATCGCCTTCGAGAATGAGCAGGGCTTCCGCCTCCGAACCGACTTCTGTCAGCATCGAGTGCAGCTTTGAGTGAAGCGCCGGATCGATTCTGCCGCGCCTTGCCTCAGCTATAGCTGTTTCCAGCTTGTCAAATCCGGTTTTCCGGACAGCCGATGTTTGAAAGACGGGTACACCCAGCGACTTGGATAATTGTTCCGTATCGATGATGATACCCTGCCGCTCCAGTTCATCGTTAAAATTTAATATGACGGACACACGCTTGCCCATGTCGATCAACTGCTGCGTGAGGAAGAGATCGCGCTCGATATGCACGGAATCGACAACATTGAGAACAGCATCTGCTTCAAGAACAACGTCCCGCGTGACATTTTCTTCCGCACTGAATGCCGAAATTCCATACACACCGGGTGTGTCATATATATCGTACTCGCCAAATTGTCCTTTGGAAAATTCAACTGTCGTACCGGGATAATTCGATACATCGACGTACAGTCCCGAGAGAAAATTGAAAATGACGGATTTACCGACGTTCGGGTTTCCAACCAATGCAACTTTCAGGTGCGGCGTTTCGGCAACGATGGGAATGACAGCAGGATGTTTGTGATGATCAAGATGCTCAGGCATGGATCTTCTTCGCTGTACTTTTAACGCTTTCATTGTTTACGTACGCAACGAAGATCGTTTTTGCCAATGTCATCCCTATTGCGACTTCCCGACGGTTTTTTTCAATCACCATCGTTCCGCCCGGTAATCGTTCCAGACATTTTATAAATTCCCCTTTTAAAATTCCAAGCCGAATTAATTGGCTCTTTCCTTTTCCTTCCGGCACTTCCACAATCAACACACGGCTGCCTTTGGAAATTGTGTGAAGCGGTACTGTTTTGTCTCTTGTCATGATGGAGTTCTTTCATTGTCATCGTGTCCGGATACCACACCGCGAGTGCCGTTGAAATCACGATAAAAGTTCAAATACCTTCGATTGCTGCTCAGCACTCTATGCAACAATGTACGGAGGATTTTGGTTGCATGAAAATTTCCTTTATGAGGAATGAACATGTCATGGATCGTCATTTCATGACTTATGAAGAAATGTGAATGATAGAGGTGTATTCATGAATATCAGTCAGACAGTGTAATCATGATACATTCCGGGGTAAGCCGGGTTTTCAGGTGTTCCAACGGCCTTACCGCAGGCCCGTGAATCACTTTTCCTTCCTGATCAAATGTACTTCCATGCAATGAACAGAGAAACTTGTCGCCGGAGAGGATGAGCGGATTGCTTGCGTGAGTACACTGAAGCGTGAATGCACTATATGCACCGTTGTTTTCTTTTTCAATTTGTAATGCTGAACTTCATTTTCACAGAATTAAAATAGCGTTTAACGCCATTCCTTACAATCCCCATTTGTTGGGATTTTTAAATTTGCGAATGATAATGCGAAATGAAGTCAAAGAGGAAAAAATCAAAAACAAAGTGAACGGTGTGACTTTTAACTGATATTCTTTGAAGAGATCAGTCCGTTGAGCAAAGCATAAATCGTTAATCCCGCAACGGTTTTAATTTGCAATTTGCGGGTAATGTTTTTTCTGTGCGAGATGACCGTGTGAAGACTGATATAAAGCTTGTCCGCTATTTCTTTGTTGATGAAACCGCAGGCAACAAGCTGAAGCACTTCCCTTTCGCGCTGCGATAGGTCTTCTTGATCCCATGGGCCGTTCTGTTTTAGGTGAGAAGGAATACGATAATCAAGATTGGCATTACCGGACATATGCCATTCATCTTCCGGACTATGAACTGCCGGACCTGCAGCGGTTCCATGCGCGAGCGTGGATTTCTTTTTATGAATGTGGAAAAGAACGTTTTCCATTTCCATGACGAGCGGCATGAGAACATTATTTTCAATTCTCGTGTGATCCTGAATGTCTTTCTCCAGCCGGAATAATTCGAAAATGACTTCATGATACAAGGATTCCGCAGCCCTGCCGCGGACGTACTTGATGAGAATGTTTTTCAGGTCATAGAGTTTTTCATCGATGTCGCTGTGCTCTTCTCCATAGACCTGCATGGAATATTGCGATAAAGCCGCCCGTTCTTTTTGTGTCATCTTGAACGAATGGAATAGTTGATACGCTTTTTTGATGTAGGGGAAGGTTGTTTTATCTTCACGGTCAAGATGAGCAAACAGTTCCTTTTTATATTCTAGAAAAATTTTTTTAACAGTTTGACATTGTTCTTTTCCGCCAGATGATTCCGCATCAAAGCGCTAAGGAGTTTTTCAACCAACGGGACTTGAGTCTCTCTATAATAAGCGTGAGTTTTCTGAAGATAGGATACAATCATCAAAACGTTGAACGACTGAAGCTTTTTTTCGGGGAAATAATCCTCGTTACTGAAGGTATTCGCGATGGCCAGGAAAAATTCGACATCAATACGGTGTTTCCTGCAGACAGCTTTTACAGTTTTCTCGCCGAATCCCAGGAGAATACCGAAACGGCTGATGACGGGTAATAAGAGGTAATTGCTATGCACAACATCTGCCATTTTCATATTTGATGTTAGAAGTTTCATATTTCAATGAATTGTCTATATTTTTATCTTGGACGAACCATTGGCAACAGCGGTAAAGTTCGCGTATCTTTACTTTTGAGGATAAATCAACATCTTCAACATTATAAAAAGGAATTTGGTTGCATGAAAATTGACCTGATGCAGAAAGTTGCGCTGGTAAGCGGCGGCTCGCGCGGTATCGGGGCTGCCGTAGTCAAGATGCTTGCAGAAGCCGGTGCAGATGTCGCGTTCACGTACATCGCCGACAAGGCAAGCGCCAAACAAGTAAAAACAGCTGTGGAAAAATTCGGCCGCAGGTGCCTGGTGATAAAGGCTTCGGTGAGCAGCCGGAATCAAGTACGCACTGTTGTTCGGAACACTGTACGCAAATTTGGGCGGATAGATATTCTGGTGAATAACGCCGGTATCTGGAAATATGGCGCTATAGGGAGGATGACCGAGGAACAGTGGGATGAAACTCTCGACATCAATTTAAAAGGCATGTTCTTGTTTTCGAATGAGGTAGTGCCGGTGATGAAGAAACAGGGAAGTGGGAAAATTATCAATATCGCAAGCACGTCAGGCCAGCGCGGAGAACCGTTCCATTCTCATTATGCCGCATCAAAAGGCGGGATGATTGCATTCACAAAATCTATTGCTGCTGAATTGGCGCCTCATCATATCCTCGTTAATTGTGTCTCTCCAGGATGGGTAGCGACCGATATGACGGCACGGGAGCTTCGCGATCCGAATATTGGCGAAGAAATTCGACGGAACATTCCGCGCGGTCATGTAGCAACAGCAGACGATATCGCCGGCTCGGTGCTCTATCTTGCATCGGAACTCTCCGGCAATCTTATCGGTTCAATCATGAGCACAAACGGCGGAGCCGTTATGTCGAATTGAACATCGAACAAGAAATGACGTTTCGGGTGTGAGAGAGTCTCACGTCCTATAAACATTGATGTAGAAAAGGAATACACTATGAATCCCCATGAATTAACAATACAGGGAATGACATGCGGCCATTGCGTGATGCATGTGAAGCAGGCTCTCGAGGATATCGATGGATTGGAAATTGAAGACGTGCAAATTGGTAAAGCAAAAGTTTGGTACAATGATGATAAGATTGCCAAGATTCTTTCAGAAAAAGTGGAAGAAGCCGGATATAAAGTCGTGTCTATTCAATGAATGAAACGGCACATCATATCTCCACACTGACACTGCCGGTCGAAGGGATGACGTGCGCGAGCTGCGTCGCTCGGGTAGAGAAAACACTGAAGAAGATTGACGGTGTTGAAATTGCCAATGTCAATCTCGCGACGGAAGCCGTTGCACTCTCATTCGATCCGGCTCGAACATCGCTCGATGTCCTGGCAAAAGCCGTTGAAGGCGCGGGATACAAGTTAGCAATACCGGAGAAACATCCCGAAGGTGCTTCCGATCTTACTTTTCCATCGTCGGATGGTACCGTGGAATCTCATCAGGAAAGATCCTACCGGCAATTGAAGCGCGAATTTCTCTTCAGTCTCGCGCTTGCAATTCCGATTATGCTGGTGAATATGCTCAGTATGACAGCATGGTTTATGTCCCGCATTCCGCTTTCCATGAATGAGGTCAATACGCTGTTAATGGTTCTCACAACACCGGTGATGATCGTTTCGGGAAAAAGATTTTTCAAACCGGCATGGAAACTGGCACAACATTTTGCGGCAGATATGAATACACTGGTTGCCGTCGGTACCGGAGCGGCATTTTTCTACAGCGCGGCTGTCGTACTTTTTCCGCGGTGGTTTCCGCAAGGCACGAATCTTTCTGCTGTCTATTTTGATTCTGCGGCAGTAATTATTACTCTCATTTTGATGGGCAAAATGCTCGAGGCCCGTGCAAAACATAAAGCAACCGATTCAATTAAATTACTCCTGGGACTTCAACCGAAAACCGCGCGGATCATCAAAGGCCAAATAGAAATTGAAATTCCAATAGCCGGTGTCGTTGTCGGCGACGTGCTTATCGTGCGTCCCGGCGAACGCGTTCCGGTTGACGGGAAAATCCTTAAAGGATATTCTTCTCTTGATGAGTCGATGGTGAGCGGCGAAAGTATTCCCGTAGAAAAAATTCCGGGCGACAAGGTTATCGGCAGTACCATAAATAAAAACGGGAGTTTTGAATTTCGCGCTGCCGCCGTCGGCGCAGATACGGTCGTTGCGCACATTGCAAAACTTGTGGAAGAAGCGCAGGGTTCCAAAGCGCCCATCCAGCATCTCGCCGACAATATCGCATCGGTCTTTGTACCCGTTGTGATGGCGATTGCTCTTGCGGCATTCTGCGTTTGGTATTTCGCGATAGGCGCCGGATTTGCTGCAGCTCTCATGAATGCCATTGCCGTTCTTGTCATTGCATGTCCGTGCGCGCTCGGACTTGCAACTCCCACCGCGATTATGGTCGGTACAGGCAGAGGTGCATCGCTCGGTGTGCTTATAAAAAACGCGGAGAGCCTCGAACGGGCATACACGATCAATACGATAGTCTTTGATAAAACCGGTACTATAACATCCGGTATACCTTCGGTAACGGATATTCTGGGTTTCGATGGCACCGATGAACAGACGGTCCTGCGCGTGGCGGCTTCGTTGGAAAAAAAATCCGAACATCCGCTCGGTGCTGCCATTGTGCAGGAAGCAATAAAACGTTCTCTTGTTATCGATGAATCGGATGCGTTCAACTCTCAAACAGGATTCGGCGTGAAAGGAACTGTGAACGGGAGGAACGCTGCTGTCGGCAGCGAGAAGATGATGCAGGAAGCATCGATCAATACCGCGTCTGCGTCGAGCGCAATCCTCCGCTTCTCGGAGCAGGGCAAAACACTGGTCCTTGTTTCCGTCGATGGAAAACTTACAGGCATCATTGCGATTGCAGATACGCTTCATCCGGCATCGAGAGAAGCGGCGGCGGAATTGAAAGAAATGGGATTCGAACTCGTTCTGCTCACGGGCGACAACTCGCGCACAGCGCATGCAATCGCAGCGCAAGCAGGAATCGAAAAAGTGTTTGCAGAAGTTTTGCCGCAGGAAAAAGCTGTGAAGATACAGGAGCTTCAGGCGGAAGGGAAGATCGTGGCAATGATCGGCGACGGTATGAACGATGCGCCTTCGCTGGCGCAGGCGGATGTGGGCATTGCTGTAGGAACCGGCACGGATATCGCTATGGAAACGGCGGATATTACTCTGATGAAATCCGATCTCAGAGGAGTCCTCCGGGCGATACGTCTTTCACGACAGACTATGCGCACGATCAAGCAGAACCTTTTCTGGGCATTTGTCTATAATAGTATCGGCATTCCGCTGGCGGCGATGGGTATGCTCAATCCGATGTTTGCTGCCGGAGCGATGGCATTGAGTTCTGTAAGCGTTGTGACGAATTCGCTGAGGCTGCGAGGAGTGAAGTTGTAAGTTGTTCAAATCATTTCTCATGCGGTCGGGACTTGAATGACTAAGAATTTGAATCGTGCATTGAACGATTGCACTTTCAGTCCCGCAAAGCGGGATTCCCGACCGACACGCCGGTATTTCCTCTGTGGTGATGAGTTGGATCTGCCCCGCAATGCTTTTGCGAAGGGGCGGTTGTTTTCTAAAAAGTGTTATGATCCGATAATGATCTGATGCGGATAACGCGGCGACAATACCGAAAGGATGAATATGAAAATCAATTCCAAACATTTTCGGGTTCGGGCAGGTGAAAAGGTCGACCTCAAACAATGGCCGACGCGGATCAAGCCCTTCTACAAATCAAAAGAGCACTATAAAAAAATCCTCGCTCAACATGTTGCGGAACTGAACGAACGGCAAAATCTGCTCAACGCTTACAGTCGCTATTCGGTGCTGTTGATTTTTCAAGGTATGGACGCTGCCGGTAAAGATGGCGTCATTAAGCACCTGATGTCCGGCGTCAATCCGGAAGGCTGCGAGGTTTTCAGTTTCAAACAGCCAAGTACAGAGGAACGGAAACACGATTTTCTATGGCGCACAAACCTTCGCCTGCCGGAACGCGGCAAAATCGGAATCTTCAATCGTTCTTATTATGAGGAGGTGCTCATCGTTCGTGTGCATCCGGAGATTCTTCAAGGCCAGGGACTCCCGGATGAGTTACTGGACGAAAGGACTATTTGGGCGGAACGGTATCGTTCCATCGTAGACATGGAAAAGCATCTCCATCGCAACGGAACCCGGATCGTCAAGTTCTTCCTTCATCTTTCGAAAGAAGAACAGCGAACGCGTTTTCTCACGCGAATCGATGTGCCGGATAAGAATTGGAAATTCAGCCTCGCCGACGTCGAAGAAAGAAAACAATGGAAGCATTATATGAAAGCGTATGAGTCTTGCCTGAGTGCAACAAGCACCGCAACAGCACCCTGGCATATTGTTCCCGCCGATGACAAAGAAAACGCCCGGCTGATCGTTTCCCATGTTGTTCTCGACTCGCTGAAACAGCTCAGGATGACTTATCCGAAAGCGGATAATGCCCGCCGCAAGGAATTGCAGTCATTCCGAAAACTACTTGTAAAATAAACGCAGACAAAACCAAGATCAAGAGGCTTCCACAATAGAAGCATGATGAAAATTTCCAAGGAGACCCTGGATGCACTTCTGCACACAGGCAGCTTCTCTGGCGGAAACAATGCATTGAGTCTTCAAATAACCATACGTGTGTGGATATATTTTTACATCTTTTTTGTTAATATATACATGGCAATTCCTTAATATATTTGAAGAGTATTATGTTATATTAAAAACAACGCAATACTTCAATAGAACTCACAAGGTGGTGAACGATGTATATTTATCTCTTACGACATGCAATTGCAGTGGAGCGCGGTACTGTTCATATTCCGAATGACGACAGGCCTCTCAGTGAAAAAGGGGTGAAGCGTTTTCTGAAAAGTGCACGCGGCATCACTGCTCTTCTTGATGAACTCGATGTGATCCTGACAAGCCCTTTAAAACGCGCACACGAAACTGCAATAATGACTGCAAAACAGTGCGGTATCCCCCGTAAAGTTGTCATAACGGAACACCTTCTTCCGGGATGTATTCATGATACTCTTATTCCTCTTCTCAGAAAGTACAAAGATAAAAAACATGTCATGCTCGTAGGACATGAGCCTGATTTAAGCCGTCTCGCATCGAATTTACTCGGTTCTTCACGGTCAGTCATCGAATTTAAAAAAGGAGCGCTCTGTTGTATAGAATTACCGTCGCTTGCACCAAACGCGGCCGGTGTCCTTCATTGGCATCTTCAACCAAAGCAGCTTCGTTGCCTCAAACGATCCAGGAATGAATAGAATGACAAGCTTACTTGATCGAGATCATCCCTATCCGGGACGGTTGATTATTGTGGAAGGAATTGATGGTTCAGGAAAATCGACGCAGCTCGGACTCCTGCAGAAGTGGCTGTTGAATTCGAAATATCGAGTGTTCTTCACAGAATGGAACTCTTCCGCACTCGTCAATGAAACGATTAAACGCGGGAAGAAAAAAAATCTGCTGACCCCGACAACCTTCAGTCTTCTTCATGCCACTGATTTTGCAGATCGTCTTGCACATCTCATCCTTCCGCCTTTAAAATCCGGCATGATCGTATGCGCGGATCGTTATGCCTACACGGCGTTCGCGCGCGATGTCATACGCGGTGTCCATCCCGAATGGGTGCGCAGCCTCTATGGATTTGCAGTAAAACCAAACATCGGTTTTTATTTTAAAGTACCTATTGAAGTATCGTTAAAACGAATTCTGAATGGACGCATTGAACTGAAATTTCATGAGGCAGGAATGGATCTCGGCTTAAGCAATGATCCGAGAGAGAGTTTTAGACTTTTTCAAACACGCGTCCTTGAAGAGTATGACAGGATTGCAACCGAGTTCGGATTAACGGTTATCGATGCGACATTATCCATTCGGAGACAGCAGAAGATCATCCGCGAAATTGTCAAAGAAAAACTACTCGATTATGTACCGACGCCGTACCTCCAAAAAAAGGAGAATGTGTATGTCGCCTAAAAAGAATCCCTATTTCGGTGTTGGTCTGCCCTATATCGATCCGAGCGACTTTAAAGGGAAAATAATCGTCATCGAAGGAACCGACGGTGTCGGACGTTCGACACAAATCGAAGCACTGAAAAAATGGATTGAAATGAAAGGGTTTGGAGTTATCACAACAGGATGGACCCGTTCACCGCTCATGGGAAAAGCGATCGACGAAGCAAAATCGGGACATACGCTCAATGTGAATACCTTTAGTCTGTTATATGCGGCAGATTTTGCTGATCGGATGGAACATGAAATTATTCCTGCATTGCGGTCCGGTTTTATCGTTCTTGCCGATCGATATATCTATACGGCTTTCGCCCGTTCCATCGTACGCGGCGCCGACCGTCAGTGGCTTCGAAGAGTTTTCAGTTTTGCTCTTGAACCGGACGCGGTTTTTTACATGAAAATCAACATTGAAGATCTTATTCCGCGCGTCATTAATGTCGAACGACTTCAACGCCGGTATCGGGAAGGAAAACATGGAGAGGGCCTTGATTATTACGAATCGGGCATGGACCTGCGGATTGGAGAAGACTTCTACGACAGTTTTGTAGAGTATCAGAAAGTTATTTTAAGAGAATTTGATAAAATGACCCGAGAATTTCATTTTCATGTTATCGACTCATCGCGGAGTTTCGAAGAAATAAATCATGAATTACGACAGGGGATAGCGCCATTTCTTGAAGAAGATGAGCCAACGAAAAAGAATAGCAGCGATTGACATCGGTACAAATTCCTTTCACCTTATCGTCGTGGAGATAGTATCGCCGCAGGGGAGGTTTCGGATTCTTGACCGGGAAAAACACATCGTCCGGCTCGGTTCGGGTACCACCGATATGAAATATCTCTCACGCGAAGCAATGGAGAGAGGGATCCATGTCCTGCATCAATTCAAAATGATTGCCAACGCGGCGCATGCACCTGTCCGTGCAATTGCAACAAGCGCAGTACGGGAAGCTCTGAACCGGGATGAATTTCTCCGCCGTGTTGCCGTCGGCACCGGGATCAAAATCGAGATCGCATCCGGTTTCGAGGAAGCCCGCTTAATTCATCTCGGAATTCTTCAGGCGCTGCCTGTTTTCCGGAAAAAAATATTGGTGATCGATATCGGTGGGGGGAGCACTGAATTTATTATCGGGCAGGGAAGAAAAATCGCGTATAGCAACAGCGTGAAACTGGGGGCGGTGCGCCTTACTCAGCGTTTCTTTCCCGAAGGGAAAGTCACCCGCAAAAGTCTTCAGGAATGTTCGCGATTCATAACAGGTACACTCGTTCCCATTGTGAGGGATATTCGGAAACAACAGTATGATGCGGTTATCGGCAGTTCCGGAACAATCGGGAACATCACAAACATTGCCAGAATAAAGCGGAAAGAAAATCCTGATCATCCCATCAACAATTCGGTGGTATCAAGAAAAGAGATTTCCGGACTCCTTGACGAACTCTGTTCGGAAAAAGAAAGAACCAATCGGAATTATGTCGAAGGTCTCGATCCGGCCCGAGCCGATATCATTATCGCGGGCACGCTTCTGTTGCACTTGATTACCGGACAATTGCACATTCCTTCTCTCGTATTTTCCGATTATGCACTCCGCGAAGGAATAATTCTTGACACCATTGAACACCAAGGTTCTAAAAAACGGCTCGATCATTTGCCGAATATTCGTGAGGCGAGCGTCCGGCATCTTGCGGAAACTTTTCACTATGAAAAAGAACACGCCCGGCACGTTATGAAGCTCGCAGTACAAATTTTTGATCAAACAACGACTCTTCACAAACTTGGAACGAGGGAGCGGGAATTCTTAGAAGCAGCGGCATTATTACATGAAATCGGCCTTTATCTTTCTCATGCGCAGCATCATCGGCATTCGTATTACCTGATCCGAAATTCTGAATTACTCGGATTTACAGAGAACGAAAAAGAAATCATTGCGAACGTTGCGCGGTATCATAGAAAAAGTCATCCAAAACCGAAACACGATTCGTTCATAATACTATCGTCTGAAGATCAATCGGTCGTCAAAAAGCTTGCAGCCATTCTCCGGATTGCAGATGGGCTTGATCGTTCGCACGCTGCTCGTGTGCAGCAGGTAAAGTGCCTGAAGGTTAAAGGAATTTTGACGATAAAGTTATTTCATAAATCATCCTCTCATCTCTCTCTCGAGGTGTGGGGTGCAGAGACAAAAAAAAACCTTTTCGAAGAGACGTTTTCCGTGCACGTACAGTTTCGTTCCTGACCGGGCGTTTTTCTTTCCTTTCTGAAATAAACGTTTTCATACAACTTCAAAAGCGCTCTTGATTCTCATACGCCTGCTTGAGGATCTTAATATCCAATTTTATCATTTTCAGTATGGACTGCATGACCCGTTCCGATTTTTTACGATCAGGGTCGCTCATTATTTCGCCCAATATGGCAGGAACAATTTGCCAAGATAAACCGAATTTATCTTTTAACCAGCCGCATTTCGATTCCCGGCCGCCATCCGTCAGAAGTTTTGCCCAGTAGTAATCAACTTCTTCCTGGGTATCGCAGGTAACAAAAAGTGAAATAGCTTCTGTAAATTTAAACTGCGGACCGCCATTCAAAGCCATGAATCGTTGCCCTTCCAGTTCGAAGGTTGAGACCATGGGATGGAGCTGAATGACTTTTGAGTTTTTGAATATAGCGGTGTAAAATTTTACGGCTTCTTCCGCATTCGTATCGAACCAAAGAAAAGGCGTGATTCTGGGTGTGCTTATTTTTGCCATAACCTGGTTTCCGCGTATTTTTTGAAATTGTTGAGGATAGCCTGCCAGCCATCACGCTGTAGTTCGATTGGATTCTGACTCTCGGCATCAAAAGTCTCCGTTATTTTGGTAATGCTGCCATTGCCTGTGAAATTTATTTCCACTTTTCTTCCATCCCCTATGGTGTAGGCAAGAGATTCTTTTGGTTTGACAGAATTAAAGATACCGCCAAAATCAAAACCAAAACTGCCGTCTTTCGCTTCCATCCGGTAAAGGAATTCTCCCCCTGCCCTTAAGTCGATTTTTGCGCCTGGTGTATGCCAATCGTCCGACGCATAGTTCCATTGAACAATATCTTCCGGTGTCGTCCAAAGTCTCCAGACTGTATCTTTTGGGGCTTGCACAAAAGTTTCCACAGTGATTTTTGTTAATTGCATTGTTTCCATGTTACATCCTCCAATGGTAAGTATAAGATTTCCTTTTTATCACAATTCAACATCCATTGCATACCAAATTTGTCAGTGCAGTTTCCGTACTATGCCGCACAGAACATACCCGCTCATTAAAATTTCCAACAACGGTTCTAGCTGAAAAGTTCTTTTTAATGTAGCGTTTGTGAGTAATAAAGGAGGAGAGCCTTGGAGGAGGAGTAATGTGACTTCGACCAATAATGCATTGGAATGCGGGGATTTGATGATTCCATGATCCGCCGGCAATTGTTTGTATCATCGTAATTCTGCACAGGCATTCCTAATATGAAATTGTCGTGCAAGAAGAAATAAGTCGTTTGCAGGTTATTGAAAGCAAGCGATTGAAAGATTGGACAGTGGAGAGGATAAGGAAATTGTTCGCCGGGGGGGGGTCGCCGCTTTCTTTGAAGCACAAAGTGATCCTTACCCCATATTTCGGACACCAAGAAAAGATAGTATATTCTGTCAGGAGGTGTCCAGATGTCAGAGAAACAACAGCGTCGACGATTCGACACACAATTTAAACTTGATGCACTTCGA
>Ga0182011_10000583_pt1 | contig 31921 bp, 21 predicted proteins | sample 711E1DmetaG_FD_120481 | JGI IMG/M metagenome (GOLD analysis project Ga0182011, IMG submission 120481) | Permafrost microbial communities from Stordalen Mire, Sweden - 711E1D metaG | ecosystem: Environmental > Terrestrial > Soil > Wetlands > Permafrost | place: Sweden: Stordalen | collected...
CTTACAAAATACCTTGAAGAGATAAGATCCTTTTTAACTGTCGTCTCTCTTCTGTTTTCAGGTATTTCCCCATATTCAAATATCTTATTTTCATCACTATAGTGACTATTAAGGGTAAATTCCTTTCCGTCATCAAGCTCAGGAGTCCCAGAAATTGCATTCTTCAGAATCCCGGCAATTGTGTTTTCAGACCTTGGGTTATCAACAGAAAACCCGTATAATACATCTTTTGCCCTTGTCAGTGCAACATATAACAGATTAATATTATCGAGATAAACCGAGTACTTTTCTTCTTTGTAAAAATCAGCAAATATTGTGTTAGTCAGATCCTTACTATATTTTACAGGAACAATGCCAAGATCATTGAATGGCGGAGAATCGGGTCTTACCCATAAGACCGGTTGTTTAGATGCCATATGATCCAGGTTCCAGGAAAGAAAGGGTAAAATTACTACTTTAAACTCGAGACCTTTCGACTTATGGATGGTCAGAATTCTTATTGCTTCCTGATTGCCTGGCAGAACAACAGATTTCTTTTTCCCGCTCTCTTCCCACCAGTCGAGGAATGTCTGAATATCAGCATTTTTGCTGCCTGTAAAGTTTAGTATATAATCCTGGAAAGTGTTCAGGAAAGGCACATTCCATGAATAATCACCAAGCCGGAAAAACTTTATTATACTCTCGGTTGCTTCAAACAAGGGCATTTGACGTATTCTTTCCATAAAATCTTCGTAACCGTCTGGAAAATAAGCCCGTGAGCCTTCAATTAATTTATCACTTTGAAGGGATACATTTTCAGCTTCTTCGTCTCCTGTTGACATTAGGAAAAACCTCAGCATGATTGCCCTGCTTATATAATCATGCTGATCATTAACCACCGTGATTACACTGACAATAAAAATAATTACAGGAGAATTCGACAGCAGCAATGAATCGTTTGAAACTGCATTGAAATTATATTTGTCAATTTTTTCAGGATATTTGTTGTTATAATTGATCAATGCATTTAGAACCAGTCCCCCCTCCTTCCCGTCTCTTATAATAATGCCAATATCAGAAGCTTTATATCCTTTATCCTGTATAGATTCTATTATAACAGGAAGACGATCAAGTACAATTTCCTGCCATATCTGTTCATTATTATTAGCCACAAACTCCAGTCTTACAAACCCACCGTCTTTTTTACATGGATCTTCCTGTATAGCTTCTGAGTAGATCCTTTTGAAACTTTCAGTTAGCTGTTCACCTGAAAGTGCTTTGTCGAGCTGATCGGGAATTATTGTAAAAAGGCTATTGTTAAATTTTATAATATTTGAACGGCTTCGCCAGTTTGTGGTTAATGGGTTGCTAAAAATTCTATCATTATCCACCATGTTCACCAGAACTTTTCCAAGTATCCTCCAATCACTGTTCCTCCAGCGGTAAATAGATTGTTTCACATCACCGACCACAAGATTATCATTACCTTCAGCCATACTGTTTTCAATCAATGGTTTGAAATTATTCCATTGAATTATAGATGTATCCTGAAATTCATCAATCATGAAATTCTCATACCTGTTTCCAACCTTTTCATAAATAAAAGGAGACTGATCTTCCCTGGTAATCAGGTTTAGCAATTCGCCGGCATCTGAGAGTAGAAAGCTGTTTTCAGAGGTCGTAATAAGATGAACGTTATGCAAAACATCAGATAATATCCCAAGCGCATAAATATTTGACAGAACGCTTACCGCACTATTATAAGCAACAATATTCTTATCATAAAAATTAATTGCATCAAGAAGAATAGCGTCAAGACCTTTGCCAATTGCAATCCCGAGCTGTGGCGCAGGATTACCGGTTGACCATCTTGGAGGTTCACTGGCAATCTCACGGACATAGCTATTGGGGCCCTTTATGGTTCCTGAGACCATAGATCTCACGAATGCAGGTATGCCCTGACCTTTTCTGTAGAAGAGATCGTCTGTCAATTCAAATTCTGAAATAATTTCACTCGCTCTTTTTCCAAAAGCTATCAGTTCCTTCTCAAATGAATGAGAAATCAATCTGATCTTTTTTATATACTCAAGAAGAAATTTTTTATCCTCAAGTTTTGATCGTTCTTCAAATGAAAGTATCTTATATTTTTCCTTAAACAGTTCTTCTGCCAGACTAATTATAGTGTTTTTCAGATTCCAGCTCTTCTCCTCCTCAATATTTGATTTTGCATAAGTAATCAGCCAGTTTTTAAGCTGAGTGTCAACAGTGGCAGATGCAATCATTTCATCTACGGCAGTGGAGAGTATTGTGGTATGATCCAGTTCAATGCTAAATCCGGAATGAAGCCCGACCTCTCTGGCAAAAGCACGAAGCACCTTCTGGAAAAAACTATCGATTGTAGATACTGAAAACCTCGAGAAATCATGCAGGATTGAATTTAATATCTCTTTTGACTCATTCCTGATCCACTCTTCTGTTTTACCGGTCGATTTTACCAAACCTGGCAGGTAATCTGAGTTTTCACCAACCGCGAGTTTATGAAGATGATCGAGTATCCTCGATTTCATTTCTGCAGTTGCTTTATTTGTAAAAGTTACTGCAAGAATTTTCCTGTAACTATACCTCGATCTGAAAAGGTGAGCGAGATAAATTGATGTCAGCTTGTAAGTTTTACCCGATCCTGCTGAAGCGCTGTATATGGTCAGAGTGCCTTGTCCCATGGCCTAAAGTTACCGTTTTTTATATAACTTTACAGCGTGAATAAAAAAGTAGTAGTAGGTTTATCCGGCGGTGTTGACTCGAGCGTTGCAGCATGGGTTCTGAAGGAAAAGGGTTATGATGTTATCGGTCTGTTTATGAAAAACTGGCACGATACAACGGGACTTCTTCAGAGTGATTGTCATTGGGAAGATGACCTTATGTTTGCCGAGATGGTAGCTAAAAAACTGCAAATTCCTTTTCATTTTGTGGATCTTAGCAATGAATATCGTCAGAGAGTTGTTGATTATATGTTTGCCGAATATGAAAAGGGCCGTACTCCCAACCCCGATGTGCTTTGCAACAGGGAAATAAAATTTGATTCTTTTACCGTTGAAGCCAGAAAATTAGGCGGTGAATTTGTTGCCACAGGCCATTATTGCAGAAAAGAAAGTATAAGTATTAATAATAAACTTGTTCACAGACTCCTTGCAGGCATAGATTCAAACAAAGATCAAAGCTACTTTCTCTGCCAGCTGAACCAGGAACAACTTACGACTGCACTCTTTCCCATTGGTAATCTCACAAAACCAGAGGTTCGGGTAATAGCCGGCAAACTTGGACTTGCAACTGCTCAACGAAAAGATTCCCAGGGTATATGTTTTGTCGGTAAGGTTCATCTTCCTACTTTCCTGCAGCAGAAACTGGAAGCGAAAAAGGGAGATATAGTTGAAATAGTTGAAGGAGTTGAAACTTATTGTTTTCCAGAGATAACAGAAGGCTTTCCTGCAAATGAAGTGCCGGACAAATCACTTGCAGAATTGACAGAACCATTTAAATATGAGCCATGGTCAGGACATATTATAGGAACACATAACGGTGCGCATTTTTTTACAATTGGACAACGGAAAGGGATGAATGTTGGAGGCCATAAAGAAGCATTGTTCGTTATAGGGACTGATGTGGAAAAGAATGTTGTTTATGTTGGTGAAGGGCAGGCACATCCCGGATTAAATCGTAAAGGGCTCTTCATAAGAAAGGATGAAATACACTGGATCAGAAATGATTTAAGGATGAAGGCAGGAGAATATCGCGATTATATGGTGAGAATCAGATATCGTCAGCCATTACAGGCAGCCCGGCTATATTACAGGGAGAAAGGTATGTTTACCATTTTTGATAAGCCCCAGAGAGGAATAGCTCCCGGCCAGTTTGCAGCATGGTACCACGATGATGAAGTTATCGGATCAGGAGCTATTGACAGGTGATAGTGTTTATTGTTTAGTGTTCATTTTTTAGCATATTGGATCAGTAGATCATTGCGACCTTAGGTTTTAAGTCTTTGTGTACTTTGCGGTTATTGGATTTCAAAATCAACAGGCAGCAATATTATCCTTTTACAAGGGAATTGGATTACTCTTCCTTTGAAAACTAACAACAAAAACACCGGCAAAAATCAGTAAAGCTGAAACGACCATCACAAGATCGATATGATCCTGCCCCATAATTGTTGCCAGATATGCTGCAATTATCGGCTGGGTATAAGTGTAGGTACTGACAATTGTCGGGCTAAGTCGGCGAAGACCAAAGGTAATAAAGAGATATCCGAAGTAGGTGGCACCAACAATAACAAAACCGATCTGGAGCCATGCTGTCAAAGGAATTGACGACCAATCCATTGTACTCCATTGGTGATAACCCACAGGTATATTGGTAACCATTCCAAATAAAAAGGTCCACTTCATTACTGTAACAGGATGATATTTTTCCAGCATTCTTTTAATAATAACCGTATAAAATGCCCAGCTGATTGTATTAACCATAGAAAAAACATCTCCTAAAAAGGTTAAGCTGCCAAGATCAGGTACTCCATTCTGCAATATCAGCAGAAGTACACCTGAAAGTCCGATAGCCAAACCGGTTCCTTTCAGAAATGTAATTCGTTCTTTTAAAATAAGGGCTGCAAAGACAAATGCGAAAATCGGATTTGTTGAGAGTATTATGGAAGAGTTTACAGGTGTCGTCATATCGAGTCCTACCAGGAAAAGAGTCTGGTTTATAACTACTCCAAAAAAGGAACAGCCGAAAAGAAATAATAAATCTTTCCTGTTTACAGGTTCGCGAGGCATAAACAGACTTGTGATCCAGAACAAAGCAGCGGCAGAGATACTCCTGAGCGAAACCAGGGCAAAAGGTTTAATATGATCGGGCATTACAGCTTTAGCGATTGAGTAATTAAGGCCATAAATAATATTGGCAGCCAGAAGTGACAGATGTGCCCATGTTTTTATATGGCTCTTATGCATGCTCAGAAATTGAGTCGCAAAAATATAAAAAGCTATAAGACTTTCAAATTTTCAACTTATATGAACTTCTTTGCTTCATTTTTCCCGCTGATCTCACAGATTTTCGCTGATCGCTTTAATCTATTCCGCGCAGATCAGCGTAATCTGCGGGACACTTCCTTTATTTTTCAGAATATAAAAGATACATTTGGGAAAAAATAAATATGAAAAAGATCTCTGTAATCAGCGGCGGGACAGGCGGACTAGGGTTGGAAATTGCCAGCCTTCTTATTAAATCGGGGAAAAATGTTCTCATTCTTGGACGGAGTAGTAAAAAACTCGCGGATGCTTCTTCAAGACTAAAAAAAACTTCAAATAATTCTTTGACAGAATCAATAATCTGCAATATTGGTAAAGAAGATGATGTAAAAAAAGTCGGTGAATTTCTTAAAACAAACTCATTCCAGGTTGAATATCTTTTTAACAATGCCGGAATGGGGCTTTTCACTAAAGCGCATAACTCCACTTCAGCTTTAATCGATACTGTCTTTGAAGCCAATCTCAAAGGAATGATTCTTCTCACTTCTGAAATACTCAGACTAACCCCTGAGGAACAAGAACTTACTGTTGTTAATATAATGTCAACCTCAGCCCTGTTTGGAAGAGCAGAAGAAACACTTTATTGTGCTGCCAAGTGGGGTGCAAGGGGTTATACCGAGGCGCTCAGGACGGAATTAAAGGGAACAAAACGAAATATCATTGCAGTATATCCGGGTGGCATGAAGACAGATTTCTGGAGTATCCCTGGACAGAACCGGGATATCAGCACTTTTATGGATCCGGCAGAAGTGGCTGAGAAAATTGTGAATGCTGTTATCGTCACCGATAAAATGTTTGTAACTGATATTACAATTAACAGGAAGAAATAGATCTTATTGAGCATGGATTTTGACCTCTGTGGCTCTCTGTGTAACAAAAAAATCAAGAACTAACACAACTTGTCCCGCTTAGGCGGGAGAGATCCACAGAGAAGACACAGAGTTGCACAGAGAAATAAAGTTTAAGATAACCTGTTTTTATAATCTTTATAATCGAACTTCCTGATTAACCTGAATTTCCCTTCTTTTGTCCATATTCCGATTGACGGATGATGCACTCCGTTGAATGTTGTCGTTTTAACCATCGTATAGTGGATCATATCAAGGAATATAATCCTGTCACCCGGGACGAGAGTCTTTTCGAATGACCAGTCACCCATTACATCTCCTGATAAACAGGAGTTGCCTCCCATCCTGTAGGTTGGTTTTCCCTGAACCGGATCAGTTGCGCCCAATATCTTTGGTTTATATGGCATTTCAAGACAATCGGGCATATGAGCAGTGAAGGAAACATCAAGAATGGCGGTTTTAATTCCCTGGTTCTCTGTAATATCCTCAACTGTAGCTACAAGTTCCCCTGTTTCCCAGGCAAATGCACTTCCCGGTTCGAGTATAAGATGAAGACCTGATTTTTCACGAAATTGCTTAAGAATTTTTATCAGATGGCCTGAATTGTAGTCTTTTCCCGTAATAAGATGACCGCCCCCCATATTTATCCACTTTAACTGAGGAAAGAATCTTCCGAACTTTACTTCGACAATTTGAAGAATTTTTTCGAGTGCATACGAATCAGATTCAAAAAGGACATGAAAATGAAGACCCTCTGTTCCTTCAGGAAGTCCGTCTATAAGATCTTCAGCAATTATGCCAAGTCTCGATCCGGGAGAGCATGGATTATATAACCCCTGACTAATCTCTGAGAATTCAGGATTTATTCTTAATCCTGCAGAGATTTTCTTCGGATAATTCTGTAATTCAGCAGAATACTTTCTGAATTGGGCCAAAGAATTAAAAGTGATATGAGAACTGTACTTAAGAAGAGAATTGAAATCATCAGTTTTATAAGCAGGAGAATAAGTATGTGCCGGAGAGCCTATCTCTTCAAAGCAAAGACGTGCCTCATCAACTGAACTTGCCGCTGCACCTGAAATATATTCTCTAAGAATAGGAAAAACCCCCCACATTGCAAATCCTTTGAATGCCAGAATTATTTCAGCACCCGATTCATCAGCCACATGTTTAATTAATGAGAGGTTCTTCCTGAATCGTTCCTCATCAATTACATAACATGGAGACGGAACCTTATTGTAATCTATTGACATTTTTTGTTAAAGTATTTGAAGAACTGACACAGAGAACCACAGAGAAGCACGGAGGGCCACAGAGAAATCCATTTCGCTCTGAGCTCTGTGCTCTAAGCATTTAAAGTTCCAGATCAACATCATGAAGCTCCACCCATGGTAGACCCAACCTGTTTAATTCTGCCATAAACGGATCAGGGTCAAACTCTTCAACATTGAAAACTCCCGGCTTTTTCCAGATTCCATTCAGATACATCATGGCACCAATTGCAGCAGGCACTCCGGTTGTATAGCTTACTCCCTGTGCTCCTGTCTCGGCATAAGCTGCTTCGTGACTGCAATTATTATAAATATAATATGTTTTTTCTTTCCCGTTTTTTATTCCCTTTATCCGACAACCGATAGATGTCTGACCTTTATAGTTTTCTCCAAGTTCACCAGGATCAGGAAGTACAGCTTTCAGGAACTGAATTGGAATTATCTCCCTCCCTTCAAACATTACTGGTTCAATTCCTGCCATACCGATATTTTGAATTACACGAAGATGCGTAAGATATTCCTGGCCAAATGTCATCCAGAACCTGGCCCGTTTTATTGTCGGATAATTCTTAACAAGCGATTCCAATTCCTCATGATAAATCAAATAAGATTCCTTTGGCCCGATACCTGGATAGTTTAATGGTTTATGAATTTCATGAGGGTTAGTCATAATCCATTTCCCATTCTCCCAGTATTTGCCTTTTTGCGTTACTTCCCTGATATTGATTTCCGGATTGAAATTTGTGGCGAAAGGTTTTCCATGATCACCTGCGTTGCAATCAACGATATCAAGGTAATGCATCTCATCAAAATGATGTTTTGCAGCATAGGCAGTGTAAATGGATGTCACACCCGGATCAAAACCGCATCCAAGAATTGCAGTGATCCCTGCCTTCCTGAATCTGTCAATATAAGCCCATTGCCAACCGTAGGCATATTTTGCTTCCTCCAGAGGCTCATAGTTAGCTGTATCGAGATATGCTACACCAGTTTCAAGGCAGGCATCCATTATATGAAGGTCCTGGTATGGTAAAGCAACATTTACAATGATGTCTGGTTTAAAAGAATTTATAAGTTTTACCAATTGCGGAACCTTATCAGCGTCAACCTGAGCAGTTTTAATATTGTCCTTCCCAATCTTGCCGGCTATAGCATCGCACTTTGATTTTGTCCGGCTGGCTAACATGATTTCTGTAAAAACCTGTGGCAGAAATGCCATTTTATGAACAACAACTGAACTGACTCCACCGGCACCGATAACTAAAACTTTTCCCATAATTTTATTATTACTTAAAATATTTAAAGCGACAAAAAACCAATTAGCTGATCCAAATATAAAACATTAAAATGAAGCATCAATGAGGAAGGGTGACTGATAAAATGACATCTCAGCTATCTTGTTTCAAATAATTTTCTTACATAATTCAGGCTATCAGGTGATCCCATATCTATCCAGTAACCATAATCATGCTTAAGAGTATAGATTTTGTGCTGTGCCGCCAGATTAAGATACATGGTAACCATTGAATAAATTCCCTCACTCATATAATTAAAAATCTCCGGCTCAACAATATGCATACTTGAAAATGCTATTTCAGAAAGCCCATCTTCCGTATCTCCTGTCAGAATCTGTTCCCCTGTCGATATATTCCGCCATCCCCGAAGCTGACCTTCCTTATCAACTAGCAGAAATCGTTTCCCGGGACGATGTCTTACCGCCAGTGTGGCCAGACCTTTTTTTTCAAGATGCAACCTGTACAGAACTGAAAGATCAAGATCAGATATTATGTCAACATTATATAGAAGAAAAGGATCTTTTCCAAAAAAATCACGTGCCTTGTAAAGCCCTCCTCCATTTTCAAGAAGCTTATCTCTTTCATCTGAAACAGAGATACTGAATCCATTTTTATTAAGCCTCTTAACCTCATCTTCAACCATATCTGCAAAATGGTGTACATTTATGATTATATCCTTAAATCCATATGCAGAGCATTTCTCCACCGCCATCTGAAGAACAGTTTTCCCATTGATATCAACAAGCGCCTTAGGAATACTTTCTGTAATATTCCCAAGTCGTTTGCCTAATCCTGCAGCAAAGATCATTGCCTTCATATACTTACCCCTCTAAAAACTATTATGTGGGAAAAATTCTACTCTTTGTTTTGTGGCATCAGGTGTCAAGTTTGCAGTCTGGAGTGATCAGGTATTCCTGCAGCCAGTCGCCTGTTGCCAGTTGCCTGTCAGTCATGTGATTGATTCTTCTCTAATTCATTATATATCTGAACGCCGGGTATTAATCTGACTGTCTGGATCAATTCTGTAATAACTATTGGAAGTTGTTCTGAATCAATTAATTGTATAAGAAGTTTGACTGCCGGAACTATACTTCCGGTAAAAGTAGGCTTCTTCTCGTACAGGCCTCTGAATCCGAAGGCGCCCAGGGCTTGCATAAGTCTGATCATACTGAAACCGGCGTAGTAACCCCTGAATTCTGATTTACTCTCACCTGATACGGAACAAAAATTATTTATATGATATTCAAGAAGCTTCTCACGTGATTTTTCAGGGATATGAGCTTTAGCATCATACAAGAGAGATGCGACATCGTATTGCGGCGCACCTTTTCTTCCACCCTGATAGTCAATGAACCATGGTTCCCCACCTACCAGCATTACATTTGCCGACTGAAAATCCCTGTAAAGGAAATAATCCTGGCGTGTTTCAAGCAGAAAGTCAGCGAGTAAATTAAAATCTTGTTCCAACCTCCGTTCATTAAAAGGTACTGCAACAAGTTTAAGAAACATGTATTTAAAATAATTCATATCCCACATCATTGATTGCCTGTCGAAGCTTCTGTGAGGATAACATAGATCGAGATTCAAACCGTCTATCCCTTTAATCTGGAATTGGATCAGTTTGTCAAGAATTTTACGATATGTATCCTCGGCTTCATTATCAAAACCACCATCAGTATGTTTTTGCCGGAGCCATGTAAAGAGATTTATGTCACCAAGATCCTTAAGAAAATAGATGAATTTATCAGGCAGATATCCGAAGATCTCAGGTACAGGAAGTCCCATGGAAATGAAATGTTTAGTAAAACCGATAAATGCTTCATTTTCTTCCGTGTTTGGATTATGTGCACCTATGACACTTTTATTTCCGGATGTTATTCTAAAATATTTTCTGTCGGAACCAGATTGTGGCAAGGCATTTATTTTAATCTCAAAATCTCCAAATAATTCTTTGTAACCTCCTGATATAACATCAATTTCACTCATTTCGTTCCTCATTTCTCGTTTCTTGATTCGTGTTTCGCTTTGATTTGTTTCTTTGCCTCTGTGTTCCTCTGTGCTTCTCTGTGCCGCTCTTTGACAGTTTTTTTACTATTATTTTTTGTCTTTTGTCTTTTGTCTTTATAACCTGATCATGATCTTCTTCCTGTAAAGGATCAAAGCAACACCCCAGATCAGCAACATCTGAATGACAGCAAATATCAGACTTCCATTAAGATGACCGGCTATCGGGACACATACTTTTTCGTAAATCCAGTTATAAAGACTAACCTTTCCAGGACCTGATTCTATCTGAATGAATAAAAGCATTTTAATCCATATCCCGGCCAGGAAATAGGAAAAAAGGGCATTGGTGCCAAAAATCATAAAGAATGTTCCGAGGGCCTGAAACTTAAGAACATCTGATATAAGATAGATTATAGCAAAAACCGTCATCGCTATTCCAGCCGTAAATAAAACATAAGAACTTGTCCATAAAGGTTTATTAATAGGAAAAATCATGTTCCATAAATATCCCAGCCCTATAGCTGCAACACCTAAAAGGATGATCTTGATGACTGTTTTTCCACTTGCAGCCCCCTTACCCACCATACCCCCGATAAAATAACCGATAATAACTGTACATACCGCAGGAATCGTACTGAGCAATCCCTCTGGTTCAAACGGAATTCCAAATCCGGTATAGAGATGGTTCTTGCCCAGAACCGCAATATCTGCTTTAAGTGCAAAATTTCCACCCAGACTATAGGGATCAGCCCCACCAAAAAATGAAAGTAATCCCCAGTAAATGAGCAGAAGAATCGCGATGATTATCCAGAGATATTCCCTCTTTATTGCGAGGCAGATCAATACACCTAACGCATAGGCCAGAGCTATACGCTGAAGCACTCCCATAATTCTGAGTGTTGAATAATCTCTTACGAAGTGGGGAAAGATTGTCAGGAATAATCCAACCGCGAAAATCGTTAAAGTGCGTCTTAAAATCCTTAAAATGGAGCTGCCATTAATCTCATTGCTGTATTTCTTAAATGAATACCATGTTGACATGCCGACAATAAACAGGAAGAAGGGGAAGACAAGATCGGTTAGAGTGCATCCATTCCATTTCGAATGCCTCAACGGAGAATAAACATAATCCCAGCTACCCGGATTATTTACAATAATCATAAAAGCTACTGTTAATCCCCTGAAGATATCCAGAGAAACCAACCTACCGCTGCTTTTTGCCATAGACAAAACAAAATATTATCAGGTAAAAATAATAATTAATGCGGATTTTTAATGTTTCCCGCTGATCTCGCTGATTTACGAAGATTCAAAGAAAATTTATGCGCCTATCTGCGTAATCTGCTGGAAAAACAGTCAGATTTTCATTTATAAAAATGTTACTTTTGAGATGATTCAATATCCATATATTCTATTCGTTCGCCAATAAAATACACATTAACATGAATTTAATGAAATCAATAAAAATTTTTACTCTGCTTACAATAGCACTTATTTCAATCAATAAAATTGCGGCACAACAGTCCGATCCTCCTTTTATTAAATACTTGAACCATCCCTGGGTCGATTCGGTATTGAAGACCCTCACAATTGATCAGCAGATAGCACAATGTATCTGGATCGCAAGCTATTCCAACAGCGACATATCTCACGAAGTTGAAATAAGTGATATAATCAGAAAATACGGCGTCGGTGGAATTATTTTCTTCCAGGGCACAGCCTCAAAACAAGCCGAACTTACCAATTATTACCAGAAGATTTCGAAAGTGCCACTTCTTATTTCACTGGATGCTGAATGGGGAGTTGGTATGAGATTAGATAATGTTGACAGGTTTCCTTATCAGATGACATTGGGTGCAATCCAAAACGATTCCCTGATCTACCAGTTTGGAAAAGCTGTTGCATTGCAGTTCAAAAGACTAGGCATGCAGGTAAACTTCGCTCCTGTCCTTGATATAAATGTTAATGCACATAACCCTGTTATAAATTACCGTTCATTTGGGGAAAACAGGGAACAGGTGACATTGAAAAGCATCATGTATATGAAAGGAATGCAGGACAATGGCATTTTAGCTACCGGGAAACATTTTCCTGGTCATGGTGATACAAATGTTGATTCACACCTGGACTTGCCTCTAATAACCCATTCCCGGGCAAGACTGGACAGCATTGAACTATACCCCTTTCGAAAACTTATCAGTGAGGGGATCGGAAGCATAATGGTTGCCCATCTTAGCCTGCCTTCACTCGATACAACTACTGGTCTGCCTTCCACCCTTTCTCATGTAATTATAAATGATCTTCTGAAAAACGAGCTGGGATTCAGAGGACTAGTGGTAACCGATGCCATGATGATGAAGGCAGTGACAAAATATTTCAAGCCCGGCGAGGCTGATGCCAAAGCTCTTGAAGCCGGGAACGATGTAGCGGAATTCGTTACAGATGTCGAAGCTACGATCATGGAAACAAAGAACTATATATCAATGAAAAAAATTACAACTGAAGATATAGCCCTTAAATGCAGAAAAGTCCTTGCACTCAAATTTTGGGCTGGGTTGAATAAACCACTGACAATAAATAAAGATAATATTGACAAAGAGTTATCTCCAATGATGTCCAAAGCATTAATCCGTGAGCTATATGCTAATGCTTTGACAGTGTTGAATAACAAACAGGATATTATTCCGGTAAAAAATCTGCAGAATCTTAAAATTGCTACAATCGCAATTAACAGGGACAATGTCTCATCTTTTCAGAAAAGGATTGCTGAATACTATCCGTCTGACCAATTTTTCATTGATCCATCCGATTCTGCTGCGTCAAAGAAACTGCTAAAAAAACTCCCGGAATACGATTTAGTTATTGCTGGTATATTTGATCTTGATCAAAGGCCCAATCTTGGATTCGGGATCAAACCTGAACTGAATGGGTTCCTTGAAAAACTGATTAAAAATAATAAAACCATAATAACCTGGTTTGGAAACCCTTATGGAATTGATAAATTAGAAATTCTTCAGGAAGCAAACGGGCTCCTCCTTGCATATCAGGAGAATGAATTTACAGAAGATCTTTCAGCCCAGCTTATTTTCGGAGGCATCGGCGCCAGAGGTATCCTTCCTGTAACCATAAATAAAAAATGGCCTTTTGATTACGGAATTATGACACCCGGGAATATAAGGCTGCAATATGGAATACCTGAAAGTGTTGGCATGTCATCAAAAATTCTAGATACCAAAATAGATTCAATTGTAAATGCCGGGCTAAAAGCAAAAGCATATCCGGGTTGCGTCGTTATGGCTGCAAGAAAAGGACTCGTGGTATTTCAGAAAGCCTATGGTTATCAGACATATGATGACCGGGTTGCAGTCAGAGAAGATGATCTTTACGACCTCGCCTCAATTACCAAGATATCCTCAACTCTTGCCGGATTAATGCTCCTGAATACCGAAGGAAAATTCTCTCCTGACAAAACTCTGGGATATTATCTTCCAGATTTCAGAAAAACAAATAAAGGGAACATTGGAATGAGAGATTTTCTTACTCACCAGGCTGGTTTAACTCCATTTATACAATTCTGGAAAGAGACAATAAAGAAGGATGGAAAATTCAAACCAAGGACTTTCAGTTATGAGTTCGGAAAGAGATATCCATTAGAGGTAGCTCAGGGTCTTTATATCTATAAAAATTACAGGAAGAAAATGTTTAAAGAGATAAAGAAGAGTCCGCTTGGCGAGAAAAAATATGTCTATTCCGATCTCACCTTCATTATTGCTCCTGAAATAATCGAAAATTTAACCAGACAAAAATGGTATGATTTTATAACAGACAGCATTTATAAAAAAATTGGTGCTGCAGAAATGTGTTTCAATCCTTATAAAAGATTTCCGATGAGCAGGATTGTCCCAACTGAGTATGACTCTCTTTTCAGAAAACAGCTTTTACAGGGTACGGTTCACGATGAAGCTGCTGCTATGCAGGGTGGAATATCCGGACATGCAGGATTGTTTTCAGATGCCAATGATCTGATGAAACTTCTGGAACTCTATCGCAGGATGGGTGAGTATGGAGGGCAGCAGATCATAGGCAGGAATGTGATGGAAGATTACACACGGGTGCAGTTTCCGGAAAACAATAACCGCCGTGGACTGGGTTTTGATAAACCCCTTCTAAATAATTCACAGCTTCCTCAAAAAGATACCTATCCCACAAGGAGTGCATCACCTGAGAGTTTCGGACATTCGGGGTATACAGGAACATTTGTATGGGTTGACCCGGTATCTGAAATATCTTATGTCTTCCTATGTAACAGGGTCTATCCTACAAGAAAAAATGAGGAATTATATAACATGAATATAAGGTCGGAGATACTGCAGGCGATTTATGATTCGATAAAGAAATAGAACACAAGTCTCACGACGCAAGACTCACGGAAAAACAAAGCCCGCACGATGCCCATCATGCCAAAATTCCAATAAGAAAAACCATAATTAAAATGCTGTGTAAGCAATTGACTATCATTCAATATTTTACATAATTTACACCACCTGTTAATTTTGATAATTTTTAAATAGGATCCAGTCAACCTCAACAGGATTATTATCTTTTAGCAATACAACCAGGTTATGAATACCCTTTTGATATTTTGACAATCGTGCATCAACTGTGTTCCAACCTGTACCTTTAGGTATTTTTACTTCAACAAGTAAGATGCCGTCTGCTTTGTCTATATGAATTTGCAGGGCACTGGTTACTCCCACACCACGAAAAGTGGGTGTTACTTTCCTTATAGTACCGTCCGGGTTAAAGAAGAGGCTGTCTTTCCTGACTGCTTGTCCAAACACAATAGTGTATACACCAAGAAGAAACTAGAAATCGATGATGTTAAAAAATATTTTTTTGTCATCCGTGTATTTATAATAATTTGTGTCCCATTTAATTCTATTTTGTAATCTGATCGCCTATATGGAACCAGTCAAAATCAACAAATCCACCTTGGGTTTTTGTAGAATAATTAAATAACCCAAAACGATAACCCATAAAATGGGGCATAGAATATTCCATCTTTAACTGTGACCCGATTGATGTCCATGATTTTCCGTCGAGGCTATAATAGAAATAACCAGTATCAGTGCGGTCATTAAAATCGCATTCAGCCTTCAGATATACAGTTTTTTGTGCGAGAGGAACGCTTTGAACTTCCACAGGTCTGCCTGATTGGGCATTTACCATCACAATCGATTTAGCCCCATTATTGAATCTGACGCCAATAAGACCATATTTCCGCTGTAAAAGCGCAAGTCCGGCAAAATCGCCATCCTTCATGTTTGATATATCTATCGATGTTGAACCTGAACATGCAGGACCGAATGTACGTTGGGTCAGCGTATTTCTAGCTGATAAGAAAACTGTGTCAATACGACCCGTTGTAAGCCGGAGATAACCCTTTCGCTTTGTCACTGACCAGAGATTACTATCGGGGTTGTGGTTCCATTGCCAGACCAGAGGAAGGGCAAGCTCTCCTTTACGACGATTGAATTCATCTGATGCCACAATGCCGGGAATTAACCCTTTGCTGGCAGGAAGATCAAGATTATCCGGTACTTTGCCATCAATGCCTAGTACAGGCCAGCCATCCTCCCATTTTACCGGAACGAGATAAGGGATACGTCCTACTGATCCGTAATCGCGGAACAGATAGGCAAACCATTTGCCATCAGGGGTGTCAATGAGCCCCCCCTGAGCTATACCCTTATCCTGCAGGGCAAGCTTTCCTTCCCATTGGCCGGTTATCTTATCAGCCCTGTGAACAACAACAGTACGCATTCCACCCCTTGGCCAGGTAATGTTAAACAGATAATATTTACCCTTTACTTTAAACAACTGGGAACCTTCACCAAGACCGCTATCAGTTCCTGACGGTGCACTGGTATTCTCGATGAGAACCTGATCTGTACCTGACATAGGACCGGAGAGATCAGCATTCAGTTCAACTATTCTGAGTTTAATATTTCCATAAATCATATAAATACGGCCGTCATCGTCGAAAAACAGTGTATTGTCATGAAGACTCGGATTGAAAGAAATTTCTTTCCATGGCCCTTTTTCGATATCCTTTGTAGAATATATATATGTCTTTTCAGTAGTCTGAGAAAAGGTACTGACATAATATGCACCATTATAGTAACGGATGCTGCTGGCCCAGGTACCTTTCCCATAAGCATTTTTCCCATTATTAAGTGTGAACGCGTCGACATTGTCGAGGATGTCGTATGCGTAATTAACGATCTGCCAGTTAATAAGATCCTTTGATTTCATAATAGGTACACCCGGGCTCATGTGCATTGTGGTACTGCTCATATAGTACGTGTCGCCCACTCTGATCATTGACATATCCGGGACATCGGCAAAAATAATGGGGTTCCGTGCTGAATTAACCTGTGCAGAAACAGTGAAATTTATAGAAGTAGCAAAAAGTGCCGCCAAACTAAAATATAGTGTCTTCATAGATTGATATTAATGAGTCTTAAGATAGTAACAAGTTACTTTATTTCAATAAATTCCGGTTCGTATGGTGCAATCGTAAAATTGCCGTTGTAATCTTTGTCAAAAAGGATACTCCGTGAGTTTCCTTTCATTTGAATCTCTTTAGTTTCTCCGCTCACATTAAGATACAGCATATGGTTTTTATCAATCTGACGTGCAATTATCCCTGAAGGAACATCAGGGCCTTTTTTAATGCCAAGCTCATCAATCAGATCATCGACCAAACCGCCAAGCACATTGCCATTTGCAGGCAAACCAACATAAATTGCCCGGCCTTTCCCGTATTTATTAGAGGTCATAATTGGATAATCCTTATTGAGGCTGGTAATGGTCCCGATAACTTCGGCACCTCTGAGATCAATATTATCAAACCTTGCTGATTCTGTATCAGTGGCCTTCCCTTTATAGGTAACCTCAAGTTTCTTGCCTTTGTATCCTTTTAATGAAATTTCGTTCATGGCCTCTGTTTCTTCGTAACCTCCTAGCCGAATGCCAAATACATCGCTTAACCTGCCCGGGCGGGTAGTTGCAAAAACTTGCCCCGTTGTATCAACTATGGCTGAATTATCAGTCATAATAACTGTTCCTCCATTTTTCACGTAATCACGGATTTTAGTGGCTGTTGCTTCGTCCATTACAGCAACACCGGGAACAAACAATAATTTGTAATTCAATGAACTGCGGCTGATCTCTACAACACGTGTATCCATGTTGCGCAAGTAAAACATATCCCAGCATGCTTGTAATTGGTTTTCATGTTGTTCGGGAAAATAACTGCTTGCAATCTGGCTGGGAAATGAAAATGCAAGCCCGACTTTTGCCTGCGGTTTGTAAGGGAAGTATTTTTCTATCTTTTTAAATTCCGTGGCAATTTGTTTGTATTCATCGTATTTGCGGTTTGGAATACCGTCCCAATCTATCATGCCTTCCAAATATTGCTCTTCACCATTGAGCATGCTTTGCCATGTCCATCCGCAAACCATCTGGTTGCCATACATTAACGTTGCATAAGCCGATTTTCTGATGGAATTAGGAACGGCTGTCATTGTTGTAAATTCAGTACACCAGAAAGGGTTTGTGCTTTCGAACTGAATACGTGAAATTCCAAACAAAGCATTCATAACGCCCCAATTGGTTGTTAATGAAAGTCCAGGATAGAAACCACAGCCTTCGCGTGTCATTTTTCCGGAATAAGCTATTTGGGAATAGTCAAAATACTTCATCGGGCTGTAATACCAGGCATTTGTATTAACCAATGCATTGGGCGCATTGGTATTTACCTTTTCAATGACCTTAAAAAGTAACTGATTAATTTCATCTGAAACAAAACGTCTGAAATCGAGCATTCTTTCAGGCACATCGGTAGTGTGAGTTGCTACAGGGAAGCCAATTTCTTCAAACTGATTAATCCTTCTCGACCATCGTTGAGTTGCCCAGGCTTTGTTTAAATTATCAACTGTAGAATATTTTTTCTTTAACCAGTTTACAAACCTTTCTCTCGCAGTTTCTGAATAAGATATCCGGCCATCACCAGATTCATTGTCGATACCAAATGCCATCAAAGCCGGATGTTTTCCATACCTCTTTGTAAGCGTATCTGCGAAATTTAAGGCATACTTTTGATACATCGGATCTCCAATATCTTCCATGTAACGATGGTTAGGATAAAGAACATCCCCGTTGGCATCAACAATATCAATTGAAGGATATTTGTGATGTAACCAGATGGGCGCTGGCCGTATAGCAATATCAAGAATGACCTTGATACCGGCCTGGTTCATCATATCCATAACATTATCAAACCATTTAAAATCAAATTTTCCATCCGAAGGTTCATAACTATCCCATGCCAGATGACCCATCCGGACAACGTTAAGCCCGGCGGCTTTCATAAGCTGAATGTCATTTTTTATTTTTTCAGGTTGCTTGTTATCATGAGGATGATAGTTGGCTCCTACATATAATTCCTGGGCGTTTAAAAGAAAGCCTGAAAGGAACAGAATTGTCGTTATAAACAGAATCTTGTTTTTTCCTGATTTCATTTTAAAGTTAAGTTATAGTTTAAAGCATTTGCTTAATAGAAAGTTCAATCTAATCAATATAGCCGGACTATCACTTTCTTTCCTTTATAAATTAATATTTTATCAAATTTTTCAACTGCATCCGTTCCTGTGCATTTGTTTTTAGCCACGAGTACAATGTTGAAATTGCGTGCTGCAGGCATTCCGTGTGATGCGCTCTTCCTGTTGTGGATTACCAATTTTTGTTTAACGGTATATAAAAATCATCACCCACTTTTAACAAAGTCGGATCAGGATGGTCACCAGGCAATACCGGGTTAACATAAGTTTTCACCTGTTGATAATCAGAAGTATTTAGATTCATATGATCCATAATACTACAAGTTTACTGAATAGTTATCATTGCCATTTTCAGGTCTTTAACACCTGAACTGTTACCATACCATAATTCATACTCACCGGGAGTGACAGCCATTTTACCGCTTATCCGGTCGAAGAACTCAAATGAAGCAGAAGGCAGGTTAATAACTGCCTGACCTGATTTTCCGGCAGCCAATTCAATCCTCTTGAATCCCTTCAACGTTTTAAGAGGTCCATCTGTATCATTTACTTTGTGAACATAAACCTGAATGATTTCTGTTCCCGTCCTTTTCCCTGTGTTTGATACAGGAACAGTAATTTCAACATTTCCATCCTTGCTGATCTTGTTTCTTGAGATCTCGGCAGTCCCGATTGAGAAAGTCGTATAGCTCAGTCCAAAACCAAAGGGAAAGAGTGGATCGGACATATAGCGATAGGTCCGTCCTTTCATCGAGTAATTCTCGAAATCGGGCAATTGTTGAGAGTTCTTGTAGAATGTAACTGGTAGTTTACCCGATGGGTTATAATCTCCATATAGTACATCAGCTACAGCCTGACCGCCGGATTCTCCTCCATACCAGGCCTGAAGGATAGCATCACAGCTTTCGGTTTCTGGTAATAAAGCAATGGCTGAGCCGGAACAGTTCACGAAAATTACCTTTTTCCCGGCTTGTTTCAAAGCTTTTAAGCAATTACGCTGAACCAAAGGAAGTTCTATATCAGTGCGGTCGCCGCCCCTGAACCCGGGGTATGATACCGGCATTTCTTCTCCCTCCAGTTGCGTTGAAATACCGCCAACGAATATTACAACATCAGTGCCCTGAAGTTTCTTTAAAAGGCCGGCGTAATCTACATCTACTTCTCTGCCAAAATTAAACTCGATGTTCGCCTGCCAATCGTTCAACTGGGCATAAAGGATTTCAATTTTATATTTCTTTCCGCTTTCTGCCTTGAATGGAAGTCTTGAGGGAAGTGACCTCCAGTTATCAAATTTTGTGACGGATTCTCCATTTACCAGCAATTCAAAGTGTCCGGTAGCTCCATAATTGAAAACAATCTCTTCATTTTGAGATGGCACGAACTCAGATTCATACTTTGCCGAGAATCCTTCCAGCCGAACTCCAGGTGCAAATTCGTGCTGCCCTGCGACAGTTAATTTTATCGGGTCCGCAATCTGAAGTTCAGCAACAATATTTCCCTTGAAGTCATTATTATTCCAGTAAGTGGCTTTAAACCCTTTTTTACCGTCGATCGAACATTTCGAGAAATAGCTTTCGGTCACTTTATCCTCAATCAGATCGCATCCTTTGTCATAAATAATCCTGTCGGCTGAAAGTTTAGAGGCAATACCATCGAGAATAGTTATTGTCCTTACCGGTGTTCCGTTATAATTTCCCCATAACATTGGAATATCATTTGCATTTGGGCCAATTACAGCTATTGCATTATTTGATTTCTTTAAGGGAAGAATATTGTTCTTATTCTGAAGAAGTGTCATTGATTCAAGGGCCATATCTAAAGCAAGTTTTCTATGCTCATCATTATTTACAACCGACATAGGAATTTTAGACCAGGGCACCAGCGCATCATCATCCATTTCGCCCAGGTCGAACCGGCCAACCAAAACCCTCAACAAATGCTTGTTTATTTCTTCTTCTGTAATCAAACCTTTTGCAACAGCATCGGGCAGTTTTTTATAAGCGTGGTCAATCCATTGGCACTCAACATCGGTTCCTGCCAAAACGCCTTTGGATGCGGCATGAACTGCATCAGATGATACTTTATGGCTAGTAAAAAAATCAGTTATAGCGCCACAATCTGAAACGACCAGGTACTTAAAGCCCCATTCATCCCTTAAAATCTTTTGAAGCAACCGTGAATTGCCACAACACGGCTCATCATCCAACCGCTGATAGGCACACATCACCTCGCGGACATCGGCTTCCTGAACTAAAGCCTTAAATGCGGGAAGGTAGGTTTCCCATAAATCGCGGGGGTCAATGTTATTGAGGTTTAGTACATGACGGCTCCATTCCGGACCTGAATGAACAGCATAATGCTTGGCACAAGCCAGTAACTTTTTATATTTTGAATCGGAAGGTCCCTGCAATCCTTTTACCACTGATATTCCCATACGCGAAGTCAGGTAAGGATCTTCGCCGTATGTTTCCTGTCCTCGTCCCCAGCGTGGATCGCGAAAAATGTTAACATTTGGAGTCCAAACTGAAAGACTAAGAAACCGTTTGTTTTCCTGTCCTTTTTGTTTTGCCTCGTTGTACTTGGCGCGAGTTTCATCAGAAGTGGCGTTAAAAATTCGATATACCAATTGGTCATCGAATGAGGCTGCCATACCTATAGGTTCCGGAAAAACAGTAACATTGCCGTTATTAGCAAGACCATGCAATGCTTCGCTCCACCAGTTGAATTTTTTAATACCCAACCGCGGTATGGCATCCGATATGTCGCACATCAGGGTTGCTTTTTCACTTAATGTTAAACGGGTTATCAGATCTTTGGCCCGTTCTTCAGAGCTTAAACCTGGATTTTGAAATCGAAATTGCTGTCCTGAAAGGATTGATGTCAGTATTAATCCCAGAGTAATAAATAATGTTTTCTTCATAAGAATTGTATTAATAATATCTGCAATGAATTTAGATGGATATTTCTATTGTTTAATTAAAGATTAAGTGGATACTTTCAATTGCTTTTATTCTTTTTCCTGCACTGCCAATGAGTCGAGATAAGAACGGTATTGTTTATTTGTCATGGCCATCCAATACATCATATATCGTGCATCATGAATTCTGTAAAAGGGTTCAAGCACAACATTAATCGGATTGATCATCTTAAGCTCCGGAGTGGTAAATGTCAGTGGTTTATCTTTTACAGGCACCAGTTCATCAACGATTTTAGAAATGTCATCTTCTATAATTATAGGCGCTTTGTCAACAGGGAGCTTTTGACCACTTGCGATTTGGCCCCATCTGCCATCATCCGCAATCAAACCTTTTAAATCTTCAGTGCCTGTTTTTGCACCAAGCAGGATCGGACCATGCATTATGGCAATATATGAAGGCACGTTTGGTAAATGTTCGATTGAATTATGCATTGGTAATAAAACCTGAACAACATCGCCTTTTTTCCACAACCGGTCAACAGCAATATAAGTTGACGGATGAGATTTGTATGATACAGTTTTGCCATTGACAATGATTTTCAGGCTATTATCTGCCACCCATGAAGGATACCGGATCATCAGACAAAAATGTGAAGATCCATTAGTCACTGTGAGTTTAGTTTTTTCCTCATCAGGGAATACTGTTTCCTGCATAATTTTTATCCCTTTTTCCTGCCAGTTTAGTTCCGATGCAATAAAGAGGTTTAAATACAATGTATCATTTTTATGAGTATAAATAAACTGATTGTATTTCCCATGGTTTTCCATACCGGTTCCTACACAGCACCACATAGCTTCATTTGGTGCGGAGTAAACCCTGTAGTGACGCGGGCGGGCCGGAGTAAAATAGACATAACCACCGTGTTCAGGATGCTGGGTTGACAGAATATGATTAAATAAAGTTCTCTCATAATAATCTGCATATTTTGCTGATGGATTAGTTCTGAACAGATCTTCTGTCAGTTTAAGCATATTATATGAATTACACGATTCAGGGCCCTCTACATCATTAATAAAATCAATACATGAAGAAGCGCCTGGGAAAAACTCTCTTCTACTGTTCCCTCCGAAAGCAAGCGATCGTTTTCCTGTCACTGTCTCCCAGAAGAAACTACCTGCCTCTGTAAAATTCTTATTATGTGTAAGTTCAGCAATTCTCTGAAATCCAATGGCTTTCGGGATCTGTGTATTGGCATGTTTATTATCAAGATTATCAATATCGGCTGACATTGGATCCAGCAACATTCTATGTGAAAATCTTTTTGCACCTGCAAGATATTTTTCATCGCCGGATATTTGAAATGCATCAGCGAAAATCTCATTCATGCCTCCCTGTTCCGAATCAAGCATGGATTGCATTTGTTCATCAGTAAGTGAAGATGTAATATTAATACCCCAATCACAAAATTTCAGGAAAATCGTTATGGCATCTTTATTTCCTGTATATATCCATGCGTCTCTTAACCCTGCATACAATTTATGCAAATTATACCAGGGTGCCCAGGTTGACCGATACGCTATGAAATCGCCTTTCTGCAAAGTACTCCAGATCGCCTTACTTTTCAGAACTCCGCCGACGTATCCACTTCCCCAGTCAGCATTATTTATTTCATTTGCTTCCTGGCAAGCTTTGAGTTCTGAAATCATATAATCCATACGTTTCCTGCATTCAGCATTATTGGTAGCTGCACAGTTCATTGCCATTGCTGATAAGTAGTGCCCGCCTATATGCCCGTCCAATCCTTCCCAGTTAGGATAAGGTAATGCTTTTACAGGTAACCCGGCTTCTTTGCGGAAAGGAACAAGCAAACGATCAACATCATACTTCAAAAGAGTTTGAATATTCAGATCACGTGCATGTTTAAAAGGTCCGTCAAGTAATGTTACATCCTGTAATGGGAATTCATTGTGATAAAGTCTGTCCTGGGCCTGAATATCATAGTTAGCCAGCAGAATTAAGAAAAGTACACTATTGAATAAAAAATATTTCATAATAAATTAATTGTTATTAAGTTATTTAACCAGTATTTCAAACTGTGAAAAAGAATATGCCGGGAATCTATAACTAATGGTATTACCACCACCTGAATATTCATCAAATGAAATATATACTGGTCTCTTTGATCCTGTCTTTAGCATTGCCTTCTCAATCAGGGCCTTTACCAAGTCAATCTTTTTATCAACATCAATATCTGACGACATCATAGCAGAGAAGCTCCTGTCGCCTGCTAACACCTCTGCAGCATATCTATGAACAGAAAGATAATCGATCTTGCCAACCATATGCTGCAATGCATAATCATTCCAGTCGATCCAGCCATTATCAGCAGTATAATTTGAAGCGCCTGAAGCAATAAATTTAATATTCTTATCCATCAGTTGTATCATTTTGGCTGCCTCCAAAGCAAACTCTGCATGATTATAAGATCGTATATATTAATGGCGATTTATGATTCCATCAAAAAGTAAGACGCAAAGCTGACGACTCACGACACAAGGATGAATTTTAAAAGATAATAATTTGTTTCATTTACCGTGCGTCGTGTGCCGTTCTTCCCGAGTCATTGGCCAATCATAGAAACATTCTTTTCAAAATCGAAAAAAGTCTTTCGCATTACATCAGATAACAGAAGTTTATAATTAATGAATGATTCGAGCCGTGACAGATAAGCGCTGTTTAATCTTTCACGTTCCAGAGCCATTGCCTGACTGTCAATATCGCCGTTAGCATATCTCTGTCGCGAGATTTCGAAGCTTTTTTCAGCGACGACAACATTTTTCTCAAGTAATTGTAATCGTTTGAGGTTGCTCTGCAACCTGCTAACAGTTGTCCGGATATCACGTTCAATAGTAACTTTGTCTGCATCCAGCTGTATTTGATTTTGTTTAAGAGTCGCCAGTGCACTATTCACTTTTGCCCTGTTTTCACCCCAGTCAATTATAGGAATATTTACAGTTAATCCAACTCCAAAGCTACCGCGTCTGTTGGTCAGATTTTGCCATGAATTATCCAGCGATGTCTCCAGAGGGATTACCAGGTCACTCTTGTTAACGCCGATAAAGTTATAGTTCAATAATATATTCCCATTTATCCTTCCGGCAGCTTTTCTTTTCTTTATCTCCATCTGTGATAATTCAATCTGAATCTCATTTTCTTTCAGTTCGAGACGATTTTCAAGCGCCAGAGCAACAGCCTTTTCAACATCAACATAAACCTTGTTATAACTCAGGTCGCTTTTAATTATTACACTGTCAGTGAGGTTGATACCCAATTTTTCTTTAAACAGGCCGGCCTGTGCAAAATAATCAATGCTGGCAATATCGTAATTGTTTATTGCTTCGCTTAAATCAACTTCCATCTGGAGAGCCTCTACTTCGCGTATTAAGCCTGCTTTGAATTTATTCTGAGCAATATTGTAAGCTTCCTGCTGTTTGTCTAAGCTCATCTGGGCAATGTTCATCTGTTCATGAAAAGAAAGCAGACTAAAAAAGGCCTGGCTTATATCGTAGATCAGGTCAAGCTCCTCTCTTTTCAATTGTTTCGACGACAGATCATAGGCAAGTTTTGCCTGTTTAAATCCCAGTCGTAACTGGTTATAGCCAAAGAATGCTGCAATAGGCTGTTGCAATCCAATACTTGAAGAGATTTGAGCATTACGATCATGTGCATAGTAGTCAGCAAAACTTTCCATTCCTGAACGAATATACAGGAAGCCGTCCGTTGGAAGTGGCTGGTTAATCGTCAAAATGCTGCTTAACTGGTTCTGGCGTACAGGATAAAAACTAATCCCGGCGCTATCCTGAAACTGATTTACTGTTTCAGAGTATTGTGGTATTATAAGATCCATATCCACATGTGTCTTAAAGCTACTTGTTGCAGCTTTAAGATCGAAGGATGCTTTCTTCTGGCTCTGTTTTAAAATGAGCATGGTTTTGCTTCTTTCTTTAGCTAATTCTATACTGGATTCCAGATCCAGGTTGTAAATCTGTTGTGAAGAAATTAAAGGAGCAATTGAAATAAAGAGCAATACAACTGAAATTGATTTTTTTAACTGATACATTGGATAACTTGTTAGGGGTTATTGGTTACTAGTTTGATAATTCATAACTTACTTACTTGGATGTCATTGCGAGCGAAGCGTGGCAATCTCTTCTCAATTTATTTGTGATTTCTCCAGATCCGGCAGATTTACTCAGATTCAATTCTCCATTTCTCCCCCACTCCCCTTCTCCCTTTCAACTTCCCGTGCTCTGTGCCCTTATTCATGACGGATTGACTCTATAGGTTTAAGGTTAGCAGCATTTTTTGCGGGCAAATATCCGAATGTAATCCCAACAAGTACAGAAAAGCTAAAAGCAATTATTATCGAATAAAATGTGATGTGTGTCTTAACATCTGTTGCCAGGGATATTCCGAGCGACAGAGATATTCCGAAGATTACCCCGATAATGCCTCCGGAAATGCTCAGAACAACGGCTTCTGTTATAAACTGACTCATTATGTCAGACTTTTTACCTCCGATTGCTCTTCGAATGCCTATTTCATTTGTTCTTTCAAGCACAGAAGCAAGCATAATATTCATTATACCAATGCCTCCTACTATCAATGATATTGCTGCAATTGAAGCCAGTAAAAGATTATATATCCTTCGTTCCTTTTCTTCCTGCTTTAATAATTCATAAGGAACAATTATGCTGAAATCGTCATTACTGAAATGGCGCCGCATCAGTATGCTTCTTATAACTGCAGCAGACTCAACAAGGCGGTCAGATTTATCAAGCTTCACAGTCAGCTGCTTTACCTCACTGGAGTACTGATTATCCCTGGGGATCCGCCTGCTGAAGGTTGACAGAGGAATGTAAACATCATTGTTCAGGTCCCGTGCAGCAAGTTCGCCAACTGTTTCGGTAAAAAGTGCTTTGTTTTGTAGTACACCAATAACCTCAAACCACTGATCACCCAATTTTACACTTTGTGAAACCGGATTATCATATCCAAAAAGTGATCGGGCGATAGCAGATCCAAGAATACAAACTTTAAGCTGACGCTGATAATGATCTTCAGTTAAAAACTGACCTTTATCAGTCTGATAATTAAGTATTTTAAGGATTGATGGCGTTATTCCAATGACTGTGGCTTTAGATGATTTATCAGCATATTTTGCTTCCATTTTTACTTCAGACTGAGGAGCAACATCTGACACGCCGGGAACAATCTCACGAATAGCATCGGCGTCCTTTAATGACAGCCCCTGCGAAAATTTCATTCTCACCGCTTCAAGCTCAGGATCGGTTAAATCTTTATCACGAACAATAATATTGTTTATACCCAGATCCTGGTATTTTGCGATGGCTTGTTTTTTTGCCCCTTCCCCGATAGAAACCATCGCAATAACAGATGCAGTACCAAATATGATCCCAAGCATTGTAAGAAAAGAACGGAATTTATGGTCAATCAAGCCTAACCGGGCAATATTTAAATTTTCTGCATAATGCATAACTAAAGATTTTTTGAATTTAAAACATCGTTAAAAGGCATAAGTTTCTGGCCGGGTTTCACCTCGCCCGTTATGACAGTATGATTAATATTTACAGCGCCAGACTGCACTTCAACCTTACGTACAGACCCGCCTTTTTTAAGAAAAATATATGAGTGACCACTTTCTTTTAACAGACAGTTATTAGGAACAAACATAGTTTTCTCTGATTCATAAAGAATATACTCGCAATTAACTGTCATACCAGGCTTAAGACGAAGATCAGAGCCATCAATTTCAACGACTACATTAAAGACTTTTTCTTTGTCACGTGGCACGCAGATTTTACTGATTTCTGTTAAACTTCCACTAAAAGGTACTGAAGGAAGGGCATCAAGCCTGATAATTACTTTCATTCCTTTATGCACTCTTTTTACATCAGATTCATTTATATAGGTCTTTGCTTTCATCCTGGTGATATCAGGAATACTGGCAAGTATCTGGTCCTGATAAGGAGTGTCGCCTACTTTCCACATCTGGGGGTTGTCGGTCCAATCGTTGACCGCAACCTGAAATATACCGTCAAGCGGAGATCTGATGAGAAACAGCTTCAGAGCTTCTTTTGCATTATTCAGCTCATTTTGACGCTGCATTACTTTAATTCCTTGAATATGTCTGTCAAAATCATCAAGTTTGGGTTTGAGATCCAGATTACGCTTTACCTTATTAAGTTTTATAGTTTCCTGTTGAAACTCAAGTTCTTTAATTCTTTTTTTGACATCAGTATCGAACTTACTTCTGTCTACTTCAAGCTTTTTAAGATCAAATGCGGCCTGTTCACTTTTCAGCTGGGCTCTGAGTTCCTGGATATTATTTTCACTCTGTACTGCTTGCTTTTTTGAATCCGCCAGCTCATTTTCAAGCATATCTTCCCTTTCAATAATGAACTTATAAACAGATGCAGCATCCAATTTGATAATAGAGTCGCCTTTATGGACAATTTTACCATGGTCTGCCAATCCGATTATTTTAAACTGATAGCCATATTGCCAGTCAATATCAGGCATTGGGATAAAAGATGCTTTGACTGCCTGAAGTTCACCTGTCTGAATAATTGACTGCTTGAATGACCCGGTCATAACTGTGAAAACATCGTTAGTGCCTTGATTACAGGAAATTGATAAAGAGATCAATAACAGAAATAAAATAAATCTAGTCTGATAATCAAAATACCTGCAAATCAGTAATAACCATTTTCTTTTATTCATTCTGTTCTTAACATTCTTTTGAGTGAGCATTTAGGAAAATATTTGTATTTACTATGAAGGATAATTAAGGTTAACAGGTGAGTTACTTAGTTTTACTTTCGGCTTTAGTTTCTTCTTTGTTGAGATATGGATCTGTTAATGCCAGCTCTTCATTTTCATTCAACCCATCTGTAACGATAGCAAAATCAGAATTAACTGATCCTATTTTGACAGTTTTCCTTTTAAAACCTGAATTTGTCTTTACATAAACAAAGTCATTCGCCTGATCCTTGAAAATTGCATCAATAGGAATATATAATACTGCGGGAATTTCACGTATAATTATTTTGCAGCTTACCGTTAATCCTGGTAAGAGGCTTTTTGATTTACCGTCAATCACAATCTGCACGGGAAATATTTTAATTTTTGACTTTGAGTCCTTATTTTGTGCAAGGTTAGCAACTGAAGTAACTTTTCCTTTAAAAGTTGAATCGGAAAATGCATCAGGTTTAATCAAGACATTAAGTCCCTGAGAGATTTTTGCGATATCCACCTCATTGATTTTCACCTCAGCCATCATAGCAGCCATATCAGGAAGTTCAATTAACGAGGTTCCCGAATATGGCTGATCGCCAACCTGCCATTTCTGATTTGTCATCCAGTTATCTTTAAGTATTGCTATTCCGCTGTTCGGGCTTATCACAAAAAGACTATTCACAGACCGGGTTGCATCATCGAGTGTGGCAGTTAATTGTTTAATATTTAAGGCTTTCTGATGAATTTCCTCCTGCTGGATCTTTTTCTTGTTTTCAATCTGTTCTTTTGCACGTGCAAGCGCAATATTCGCTGTTTCAAGTTTAAGATTGATCTCTTTCTTTGTTACCTCCGACTCATAAATAGCTTGGTCGAAATTGATTCTCGAAATCTCCTGCGATATGCGTGATATCTCCAGGTCCGATTCAAGATCCTCTATCTCTGATTGTTGAGTTGCCTTCAATTTTTCAAATTCAGCATTTGCTATTTCCAGTTGTTGCTGGGCATTAATTATGGCCTTTTTTATTTCAGAAGGATCAAAGATCATTACAGTATCACCTTTTTGCACTTCTTTGCCGTCAGTAGCCATTCTGGTGATTTTAAGGCCTCCATACCTGTACGAAATATTGGGTGCATTTATGTTGGTGGAGTTAACGGCTTTCACATTTCCTACCTCAGTAAGTTCCTCCGTGAAGGTGCCTTTTTTAACAAAGGCTGTCTGAACTTCCTGAACTACTTTTTTTTCTTTGCATGAAATAAATGCAATACAGAAAAGGAGAATAATTACTTTGTTCATTATCATATTGTTTTACAAATGATTTCCGGCTATTTTTTAAGTAACACAATTTTGTTTAATGTATCTTTTCTTAAAGTATCACTTTTGCGTGATGAAGATCTGTTTTTAATGGAATTCCCTGACTTCAATTCATGAGATATCAATAAGTAAGGAGGTTCCATCAGGGCAATTGTCTCATTACCTTTAAGTCCTTTTGATATAATACTCTCGGAACTGTTTGATATTCCTGTTTCAATAGGAACCGGTAGAAATTTATCGTCTTTGGCTATATATACGATTTTTGTACTGTCTTTTGTGAAAATTGCAGCAGATGGAACAACAATTGTGTCTTTAATCTCATCAACAATTATCCTGCAAAATGCACTCAAACCAGGTTTCATTTTTGAATCACAACTATCGACACTTATTATAACTTCATAAGATTTAATTGATGATTTTTCATCTCTATTTTTTGTGGCAAGTGACTTTCTGATTATTTTCCCCGTGGTCTCAAGGTTTGTAACAGACTCTATCTTAATGTCTACCTTCTGGTCATTGTTAATCCTTTTATAATCAGCCTCAGGCACTTCAACCGATACCTGCATTTTGCTGATATCCGGGATCTGCAATAAAGGCATAGAGTAAAATACTTTACTCCCTTCTTCAATTTTCCCGCCAATTGTTGAACCCCCGGAGGTGTAAAATGTAGGAGTTTCGGCATGTATAACAAATCCATCAGACGGGGAAACCATGCAAAGAGAATTTATCTGACTCTGAAACATCTGAATATTGTTTTTCTGCATCATTATACGTGATCCTATTTGAGATAGATCTGAGCTGGCAATTTTCTTCTGGGCTGCAAGTTTTTTTTCAAGTTTCATTTTTTCAATTTTCACTTTCTCCATTTCCAAAGTGATCAGTTTTTGCTTCACAGCAGGCGCAAATTTCAGCTGTATCGAATCTAACATTGTAATTTCCAACTGTGCATTATTTGTTTCAACCTGTGCTTCCAGCAAAGAGAGTTGCATAGCCTGATTTGCTTCCAGCGAGTCCTTCGATCCTTCCATTTTCTCCAGATCTGTATTAAATTGTTCAAACGTTATCATAAGGTCAGGAGCGGCAAGAACACAGATCGTATCACCTTTTTTTACAAAAGCTCCTTCTTTTGCCAGGTAGGCCACTTTCAGTCCTGAGTATACACGCGGTGTTACCAGAACATTGCTATTTACTGCCTGCACAGTCCCTTCAACATCGATAGTTTCGAGATAATCAGAATGTTTCAGATTGTAGGTCACAACACCCTGATTTTTCTTTCCGCACGAAGGAAATATAAATAAAAACAGGAGAATATATAAAGCGAGTTGCTTCATTGAACCAAAACTTAAATCAATGATATGTTAGTTATATATATAATAAATTAAAAAGCTTACAGATAATTACAAAGACCGTTGAATCAACGAAATGGCTTTCTTTGTTAAAGATATATATAATTGAATAAACACGTCAAAAATTCGAAGAATATTTTAGGTATAAATAAAGGCGTAAAGGCGTAAAGGTGCAAGGGCGTAAAGGCGCAAAGGTATAAGAGCGCTAAGGCATAAAGGTAAATTTTTTTTCTTAGCCGTTGAGCCGTTACGCCTTTACACCATGAAAAAACCAGACTGTAAATTACAATCTGGTTATTTTTTGGTGCCCAGAACAAGACTCGAACTTGCACACCCTTGCGAGCACCAGCCCCTCAAGCTGGCGTGTCTACCAATTTCACCATCTGGGCGAGATGGGGTTGTGCCCAGAACAGGACTCGAA
>Ga0182011_10000584_pt1 | contig 31847 bp, 25 predicted proteins | sample 711E1DmetaG_FD_120481 | JGI IMG/M metagenome (GOLD analysis project Ga0182011, IMG submission 120481) | Permafrost microbial communities from Stordalen Mire, Sweden - 711E1D metaG | ecosystem: Environmental > Terrestrial > Soil > Wetlands > Permafrost | place: Sweden: Stordalen | collected...
ATCGACTGATCAGTTGCGGCGCAAGCGATAGACGTGCTCGTGCGAGGTGTGCATGTCCAGCATTGCGTGCGTTCATGCCCCCGACATCGCGTTGCAGGCGATGCTGCGCGGTCTTGCCGACGCCGGTGATCGCAAAGGACCATTTGCTCTGGCTGCGGGACCTGGAGGACGCGCGTCGGTGCTGGCCGTGACAGCTGCTGCCGCGAACGTCCGTCCCGGCATGACCGTGGCACAGGCAATGGCTACATTGCCGTCGCTGCGGGTGATGACGGCGCGCCAGCCCGATGTGGACGCGGCCACATCGGCGCTGGCTGATTTGGGGTTGGGGTTTGCTCCACGGGTCGACACAGAGCCTGCGCGGGTCTTCTTCCAGGCCGGAGATCTGGGTCAGCTTTATCCTGATCTGTCCGCTGTGGCCCACGCTGTGCGGGCGCGCGCCACTCGGTTGGGACTGGAGGTGCGCGTGGGGATCGCCGCTTCCAAGGGTCTGGCGCGCATCGCGTGTCGCACAGCCGAGATTGCCATCGTGCCCGCAGTGCCCGCCGCGGCCCGCGCCTTCCTCGCGCCCTTGCCGCTGGCCATGCTGGCACCATGTCCTGAAATCGCCGACGCGCTGGCGCGCTGGGGATTGCACACGGTCGGGGAACTTGCGCGTCTGCGGCCAGAGGAAGTGGCGGTGCGACTGGGCGCAGCCGGGGCGCGCCTGGTGCGGCTGGCGCGCGCGCAGGACGACGAGGCGTTCTTGCCCCAAGCACCGGCCGATGCCGTCGAGGAAGGCACCGAACTCGACTACGCCCTCGACTCGCTCGAACCCCTGGTCTTCATGCTGCGTGGGCTGATCGATCGGGCGCTGGCGCGGCTGGCGTGTCGCGGGCTGGCCTGCGCCGGGCTGACCCTGCGTCTCATGGTGGAACCGCGCAGCTTCGAGATCCGCGAGGTGCCGTTGCAATCGCCCACTCGCGAGTCGGGAATTCTCTTGCAGCTCGTGCGGCTGGAGCTGTCGCGCCGGGCTCCCTCGGCGCCTGTGACCGGGATGACCATCCTGGTTCTTCCCGCGCGGGTGCGTGCGACTCAGCTGGATATGTTGCGGCCCAATGGCCCGGCTCCGGACCGGCTGGCCGCGACCTTGGCGCGCCTGAGCGCCTTGGTGGGACCCGAACACGTGGGCACGCCGCGAGTCGCGGACACCTGGCGCGAGGAAGCGATGACGATCGACCGGCCGTGCCTGGATGTCGGCGAATCGAGACCCGTGCCTCTCCCCGTCCCGGATTTCACCACAGAGAGCACAGAGATCACAGAGACGGATGGGAAAGAAGGGTTTGGACCGGATCCGGAACCCGTTTCTTCCGGCCTCTGTGGCCTCTGTGCTCTCTGTGGTGAAACTCCGGATCGGGGTACTGCCCACGCGACTAGCCCCAACGATTCAGGGGCGCTGGCCATTCGCCGTTTTCGTCCGCCGCAAGAAGTGGAAGTGATCATGGAGCGCAGCGGTCCTGCGGCGTTTCGCGGAAAAGAGACCGTGGCGCGCGTCCTGATCGCCGCTGGTCCCTACCGCATCAGCGGGGAATGGTGGAGCGGCAGGGCTTTCCACCGTGAGTACTGGGACATCCACGCTTCCGATGGCGCCGTGTATCGCATGCACCAGGATGGCGAGAAGTGGTTTTTGGATGGCTACTATGACTGACCCGCCCTATGTTGAGCTGCGTTGCCGCTCGGCCTTCAGCTTTCTCGACGGAGCTTCGTCGCCTGAGGATCTGGCCGAGGCGGCTGCCGGCTTGGGGCACCAGGCGCTGGCCCTTGCCGATCGAGGTGGGCTTTCTGGTGCGCCACGCTTTTTCAAAGCCGCACGCAAACTAGGTCTACAACCCATTGTGGGAGCCGAGATCGCGATGGAGGCGCCGGCACCGCCCCTGCTGTTGCTGGTGGAAAATCGCACTGGCTATCGCAATCTGTGTCGCCTGCTCACGACTATGAAAGCGGGACGGCCCAAGGGAGAGGGCGCAGCCAGTTATGCGCTGTTGGCCGCTCATGCCGATGGACTGATCGCGCTCGCGGGCGCGAGCCCACGCGATGATGTGGCTGAACTGGCCGCTGTCTTTCCTGCGGGGCACCTGTACCTGGAGGTGCAACGCCACCTGGATGCTGTGCAGGAGCATCGCAATCGAGCCGTGCTGGCGCTGGCCGCCGCGCACCACCTACCAGTCGTGGCCACCAATGACGTGCGCTACGCCTCGGCCCAACTCCGACGCGTCCACGACGTGCTGACTTGCGTGCGCGCCGGTTTGACTGTGGACGAGATTGGCCGCCGCCTGCCTTGCAATGCCGAACGCTCTCTCAAGCGTCCCGCAGAAATGGCTGCGCTGTTTCGTGACCTACCGGCGGCACTGCACGCGACCCGCACGATTGCCGAGCATTGCGCTTTCACCCTGGCCGACCTGGGCTACACCTTCCCACGCTATCCCGTGCCCGAGGGTGAGACACAGCAGAGTTTTCTTGAAAAGATGACCTGGCAGGGTGCCAGCGGGCGCTACCGTCCGGTGAGCGCCAAGGTGCGGGCCCAGCTCGAACACGAGCTAACTGTGATCGGAAAACTGGATCTGGCCGGATATTTTCTGGTGGTCTGGGACATCGTGCGCTTTGCGCGCGAGCGGAACATCCTGGTGCAAGGGCGCGGCTCGGCGGCCAACAGCGCCACCTGCTACGCCCTTGGCATCACCGCCGTCGATCCGGTGGGCATGGAGCTGCTGTTCGAGCGCTTTTTGTCAGAGGAGCGAGTCAAGAGCGCCAGCAACGCGACCGATCGCATGCCCGACATCGATCTGGATCTGCCATCAGGCGAGCAGCGCGAGGTGGTGATTCAGTATGTGTACCGCAAGTACGGCGCGCACGGCGCGGCCATGACCGCCAACGTGATCTGCTACCGGCCGCGCCTGGCCGTGCGCGACTGCGGCCACGCCCTGGGTTTTGCCGAGGAGCAACTGGCTCGCATCGCCCGTCACCTGCCGGGCTGGATCGTGCCCGAGGACAGGCCGCTCTACACCTTCATCACCGAGGCGGGTTTTCCCCCGGACGATGCGCGCACCAAGCTGCTGGCCGAGATTGCTACGTCAATGCTGAACCTGCCTCGTCACCTGGGGCAACACTCGGGCGGCATGGTGATCGCCGCTGGTCGCCTCGACGAGATCGTTCCGCTGGAGCCGGCGCGCATGCCCGGTCGAGTGGTCGTGCAATGGGATAAGGACGACTGCGCGGACCTGGGCATTGTCAAAGTAGACTTGCTGGGCCTGGGCATGCTGGCCGTGCTGGAGGAATCAGCCGCGCTGTTGCGCAAACACCACGGCATCGAGATCGACTACGCCCATTTGCCGCCCGACGATCCAGTGGTTTACCGCATGCTTCGTGCCGCCGACACAGTGGGTGTGTTCCAGGTCGAGTCGCGCGCGCAGATGGCCACCCTGCCGCGCATGCGGCCCGAACGTTTTTACGATCTGGTGGTCGAGGTGGCCATCATTCGACCCGGCCCCATCGTCGGGAAGATGGTGAACCCCTACCTGGCTCGGCGCAACGGCCAGCAGCCCGTGCGCTATCCCCATCCTTCACTGGAGCCGATTCTGCGGCGCACGTTGGGCATTCCCCTGTTTCAAGAACAACTGATCCGAATCGCCATGACCGCGGCGGGCTTCAGTGGCGGTCAAGCCGAAGAGCTGCGCCGGGCGATGGGGTTCAAACGATCGGTCGAGCGCATGAAAGTCATCGAGGCTGAACTGCGCGCCGGCATGTCGCGCAAGGGAATTGTCCACAAGGCGCAGGAAGAGATCGTTCAGGGGATCAAGTCTTTCGCGCTTTATGGATTCCCGGAATCACACGCGGCCTCGTTCGCGCTCATCGCCTACGCCTCGGCCTATCTCAAGGCCCATCACCCGGCAGCCTTTACCTGCGCGCTACTGAACAATTTCCCAATGGGTTTCTATCACCCGGCGACCTTGGTCAAGGATGCCCAACGCCACGGGGTTGCCTGCCTGCCCGTGGACGTGACCTGCTCGCAATGGGACTGTAGTTTGGAGGACAATAATAGTGGCACTACTGCTGTCCGCCTGGGACTGAAATATTTGCGCGGGCTGCGCGCGGAGGCGGCCCAACGATTGATCGCGGCCCGTCCTTTCTCGTCGCTGGGCGATCTGTGCCGCCGTGTGGAACTGAATGCTTCTGAGCGCACCACGCTGGCCGAGGTCGGCGCCTTCGCAGCTCTGGGCGGCACGCGCCGGCAGGTGATGTGGCAACTGGAGGCATTCGGACGCTCGGGTGAATTGTTCGCGGGTGTGGAATCCGGGGAAACGCAGACAGACAGCCCCTTGCCTGAAATGAGCCCGGGCGAGGAGGTCGCTGCTGACTTCCGTGGCACGGGCCTGACGGCAGGGCCACATCCCATGTCGTTTGTGCGGCAGCGCTTGCAAGCGCGCGGCGTGCTCTCGGCGCACCAACTACAACAGGCAGCCAAAGGCCAGCGCGCGTTGGTGGCCGGGCTGGTGATCGTGCGCCAGCGCCCGTCCACGGCCAAGGGATTGGTGTTCGTGACCGTCGAGGACGAAACCGGATTTGCCAACGCCATCGTGCCTGCGGCTCAGTTCGCCGAGCATCGCACCCTGCTGGTCAGCGCCCGCGCCCTGGTCATGGGCGGCGTGGTTCAGCAGAACCAGGGCGTGACTTCACTCAAAGCCGATCGCTTCTGGCCCTTGGACAGTGCCGAGGCCGCCCGCGATATTTCTCACGATTTCAGATAAGCGGGTGGGAGCGCGGGTTGGAGCGTTGATCTAACCAGCATCGTGTGGACTGGGGATCAAAGTTACCTGTTCCACACAGAGGCACAGAGGCCGTAGAGACATCCGGAATCATCTGTGGCAGCACCGACCAAGATGCAGGAGCAAACGACGCCGCGGTACCGAGTTTTGAGTTCGTGGCCACGGATGCCTTTTGTGACCCGAACGCGCTCCTTTTTCCATCGAAGGCTCCTGGTCTGCCGGATGTTCCTTCGTCCGGTATGCACCCTGCCCCAGTCTAGTGATCGAGGTCGTAATTGATGGTGATGGCCAGGTTATCTCAACGACGAATCTAGACTCGAACGTGCTGCCCAATGAACGCTGGCCCTGCCTAGCAGGCCAGACCATCAAATTCTATCGTTACATGGTGGATTGAGTCGGTAACTCGCGACGGGTAGCCTCGATCACCCAGCCCACTGGTGGTACCCTAAATTGCTACAAGCTTGATGACGGGTGCAGCGGTGGGCTGGCCCCGGGTAGCAGGGACGGCACATGCCCGAGGGAACATGTCGCCAGCAGCCCCGTCAGGCCGGTGGCAACAGAGCATTTTTCACTCCTTGGGACTCAGCCTCATCACAGTGCCGCTGTAGTAGTTGGTCCAGAAGACGCTGGTGGAATCCACGGCGATGCCCGAAGGACCGGACTGCCCTGAGGCAAGCGTGGTCAGGGCGCCGCCGCCCCGAGGCATTTTCACCACCGTACCACTTCCCTGGTTGGTCCAGTAGACGCCGGTGGCGTCCACGGCGAGGTCAGTGGGCAAGTCCTGCCCGGAGGCGAGCGCGGTCGAAGTGCCGCCGCCCCGATCTACCCCCATGACCGAGCCGGAGTTGTCCTCGGGGCTGCCGTTGAAGATTGTGCTCCTGTCAATCCAGTAGACATTGGTGGCGTCCACGACAATGGCGGTGGGGTCGGACTGCCCGGAGGCGAGCGTGAGGGGAGTGCCACCACCCAGAGGCACCTTCATCACAGTGCCGGCATAGTAGCCTTCCGTCCAGTAGACACTGGTTCCGTCCACGGCGACACGATTGGGAGAGAATGGCCCGGAGGCGAGCGTGAGGGGAGTGCCACCGTCCAGTGGTACCTTCATCACAGTGCCAGTGCTTTCACCAGTGGTCCAGTAGACGCTGTTGGCATCCACGGCGATGCCAACCACGTAGGACTGCCCAGAGGCAAGCGTGATGGGCGTGCCACCACCCACAGGCACTTTCAGCACTATATCGGTATTGCTCCCATTGTTGGTCCAGTAGACGCTGGTAGTGTTCACGGCGATGCCAGAGGGGAATTGGCCAGAGGCAAGCGTGGTGGGAGTGCCACCGTCTTTGGCTATCTTCATCAGGGTGCCACCGAGGTCATTCGTCCAGTAGACGCTGGTGGCGTCCACAGCGATATGCCGGGGCTGGGAATTCCCGGTGGCTAGCGTGACGAGACAGCGACCGGCCGTACATTGAGCCGTGGAGGGCGAAATGGCCGAGCAGACATTCCCGCAGAATCCGCAGTTGCCGTTGTCAGTCTGCGCGTCCAGGCAGACCGCATTGCACTCCGTCTCGCCAATCGGGCAATTCGAAATCACGCAGATGGGCGCCGTGCCGCTCCACATTCCATTTGCCTGGCAAGTGCGTACGGCACTTCCCGAGAGGACGTAGCCAGCCGCGCAAGAGTAGGTCGCCGCTGAGTCATACGTCGTAAAGCGTCCGCTCACGGAACCATGGTCCAGAGCGGCCGGATAACCGCAATCGATCGGGGTCGTGGTGGACGCGCCACCTGTGTGGCTGACACCGCCACCCTGGGTGACACCACCTGTGTTGGTGATACCCGCCATGCTCGTGCCACCGCCGATGCCAGCCGAGCCTTCGCCGGCCCCGTCCCCTCCCGAACTGCCACCAGTTCCGGCCCCGCGAAGTCCAGAACGGCCGCAAGCGCCGAGCAGGAAGAGGATCCAGAGCGTAGCGGACCTTGATCTCATCGGGCACCCTTGTTCGGACGGATAATATCCTTTCCTGCAGGCGCGTGGCGAATACCAAGGTACTCTGTGGTGAGAATGTTCTCCGGAGTTGCTCGATGACTGAATCCAACTGGGCGAACCAGGTGCGGCTGGCGGCGCGGCACATTAGGCGCCGCGTGTTGGAACACACCCTCAAGCACAACGGCGGCTACATGAGCCAGGCTTGTTCCTCGGCCGAGATTTTCGCCACCTTGTATCTCAAGGTCATGAATCTGGCGCCGGTAGACAGGCCGCTTCGGCCCAAGCCCTTCCCTGGTGTCCCCTCGCGCGGCAATCGCGCTTACTTCACCGGCGCGGAATTCAACGGGCGCCCGCTGGCGCACCAGGATCGCTTCTTTCTTTCGCCGGCCCACTACGCCCTTGTGCTCTACGCGGTCCTCATCGAAACCGGCCGCATGGACCCTTGCGGCTTGGACGATTTCAATCGCGATGGATCTTCCGTGGAAATGATCGGCGCCGAGCACTCCCCGGGCATGGAAGTGACCGCGGGATCGCTGGGCCAGTGCCTGTCGCAAGCCGCTGGCATCGCGCTGGGCCGTCGCCTCAAGGGCGACAGCGGTCGCACCTGGGTGTTCATGAGCGACGGCGAATTTCAAATCGGCCAGACCTGGGAAGCCTTGCAGGCGGCTTCGTTCCACCGGCTGGACCGTCTGGCCATCTATGTGGACGTCAACCGCCAGCAATGCGACGGGCTGGTGACCAACGTAATGGCCGTGGAGCCCCTGCAAGATCGTTTGCAGGCCTTCGGTTGGCGCGTAGAGCGCGTGGCCGGGCACAATCCCAAGGCCTTGGCGGCGCCCGCCGCTCGGCAAGGCGACGGCCGGCCCCTGGCGGTTCTATGCGACACCGATCCCTGCCGCGGGCTGTCCCTGCTCAGCCAGAACGTCCCGAAACTGCACTACCTGCGTTTCAAGACCCCTGACGAGCGCAGAACCTATCGCCGCGCCCTGGAGCGTCTGTGATGGAGATGCTCTCGCGCGTCCACGCCAACAATCTGGTCACCTGGGCCAAGGACAAGCCGAAGGTGCTGGTGTTGTCGGCGGACCTTACCAGTTCCTGCGAGGCCGACGCTTTCAGCGTTGCGTACCCCGAAAGATTCTTTTCGATGGGCATTGCCGAGCAGAACATGTTGTCCTTTGCTGCCGGCCTGGCGCGGGAAGGCTTCATGCCCTTGGTGCACACCTTCGCGGTTTTCATCTACCGTCGGGCCTACGACCAGGTGGCCATGAGCGTGGCCTACGCCAACGCCAACGTGAAGATGTTCGGCTTTTTGCCCGGCATCACCACGCCGGGTGGCGCCACTCACCAGGCCATTGATGATGTGGCGCTCATGCGCACCCTTCCCAACATGACGGTGCTGGAAACCGGCGACGCCACCGAGGTGGAGAGCGTGTTGGACGTCATGGCCGCCGTCGAGGGGCCGGTGTACATCCGCATGCTCCGCGGCGAGTTGCCGCGGCTGTTCCCCGCCTCGGAGCCCATGCAGCTGGACCAGCCGCGCGTGCTTTCGCGCGGGAACGACCTGACCGTGCTTTCCAGTGGACTGTGCACCGAGGAGGCATGGAAGGCCGTTGCTCTTCTGAAATCGCGGGGCGCTTCCGTCGAGCATCTGCACATCTCCACCCTCAAGCCCTGCAACCATCCCGTCCTGATCGAGGCCCTTGCCAAGCCGAAGCACGGCGTCCTGACGCTAGAGAATCATCTGACCACAGGCGGCCTGGGATCGATCGCGGCCGAAAAGATCGCCGAGAACGGACTGGGAAAGAAACTGATCCGTCTGGGGCTACAGGACACTTTCTCGCACGGGGCTTCCAAGGGGTACCTGATGCGCGAGCATGGGATCGACGCCCTGGGGCTCGTCCGGGCCGCTGAGCGGGCGCTCGAGACCGAACTCAATATCCGGCCCGAGGACATCGCCCAGGCTCGGGTCGAGGCGGTGCACAGCGCAGCCAAGGCCGAGGGACTCTGAGAGAAGCGAGCTTTTTCACCACAGAGAGCACAGAGAACACAGAGACGGATCGCAATCATGGGAACCCTGGGAGGGTTCCCATACCCTCCCGCGATGGTGCGCCGCCGGCAAAGCCGGCGGGCTCCCCACGCGAGGAAAGAAGGGTTCGGAGCCGGATCCGAAACCCTTTCTTTCCGGCCTCTGTGGCCTCTGTGATCTCTGTGGTGAAACAGCTAACTCTGATCTGCGGCCTATGCGATGCTGGTCGGGCTTCATGAAGCCAACATCGAAACCAAACTCGGAACGGTTCTTCGTTCGCTACCGACTTACGGGCGACGAGACCGAGGCCCGCGCCAAGGCCGCAGATCTTTGCTTGGAGCAAACCGTCGAGTGCCCCGCTGACATCCTGCCCAAGGGATTCATCCCCGACCATGTGGTCGGCCGCTTGGAATCTCTGCAGAAATCTCGCGCACCCGGCGCGCCGGCCTGTGAAGCGCTGGTTTCCTTTCTCGACGACACTGCGGGCGGCGAGCTCACCCAGCTGTGCAACGTCCTTTTCGGCAACATCAGCCTAAAAAAGGGCTTCCGGCTCTCGCGTCTGGAGGACGGCGGCACGCTGTGGGGAAAGTTCAAGGGGCCGCGGTTCGGACGCGCAGGTCTTCGGGCCCTGCTGGGTGAGCCGCATCGACCACTGCTTTCCACCGCCGTGAAACCCATGGGCCTGCCGGCCGAGGAACTGGCGCGTTTGGCCGGGCGCTTCGCCGCGGGGGGCATCGACCTCATCAAGGACGACCACGGCCTGGCCAATCAGCCATTTGCTTCGTTCGCCGAACGTGCGGAGCGTTGCGCGCAGGCCGTGCGCAAGGCCGCGGCCCCGACGGGACGTACCATTCTCTATGCCCCCAACGTGACGGCGCCTGCGGCCGAGGTGCACGCGCGGGCGCGCTTGGCCAAGAAAGCCGGCGCCGGGGCCTTGCTAATCTGTCCCGGGCTGACGGGCCTCGATGCCATGCGCGCCTTGGCCGACGACGATTCCCTCGGGCTGCCCATCCTGGCGCACCCCGCATTCCTGGGAAGTTTCGTGACCAGCCCGGACAACGGCATCTCTCCCTATGCCTTGTTCGGCCAGCTCATGCGGCTGGCCGGCGCGGACGCCAGCATCTTTCCGCATTCCGGCGGCAGGTTCGGATTTTCACTGGACGAGTGTCGCGAGGTGGCGGACGGATGTGGGGACGCGCTGGGGAACTTGAAGCGCATCTTCCCCGCTCCGGGCGGCGGCATGAGCCTGCAGCGCCTGCCCGAGTTGCTGAAGTTCTACGGCAACGAGGTGATGTTTCTCGTGGGGGCTGACCTGGTCCGCAACGGTTCGGACATCGAGAAGAACTGCGAGCTCTATCGAAGATTGGTCGAGAAGGACTAGACAACACGAACCCAGGCGGCCTCATCACCTCCACCATGCTCACCCTGGTGGTGATACCGGTCGCTTACGACATCATCGACGCCGTCGCGGAACGCCTGCTGGGACATGCCACGGCCATGCACGAAGGCGAGGAAACGCCGCTGGAAGCCAAGGCCAAGGGCCACGTCGTGGCGGCTTCGTAGCAGCGCGAGCCGCCGTGCGGCCTGCAGTGCGCGCGAAGACAATACAACGACAAGACGTCAAAGGCCGCCGCTGATTCCGCCCATCACCATTATCGGCGGCTGCACCGCACCCGTAGGGTTCTCCCCCGGCCGACCGCTAAGCATCTTGTAGCGCGCGTCAGTGAGGTTCTCGCCACGTACAAAGACCGCCAACCGGGCGATGCCGATTCGTTCGGACCACCGGTCCAGGCTGTACCTAGCGCTCGCGCAAAGCACGAAGAACTCGTGGCCATTTTCCGCGTATGGATACTGCGACGTAGCGAAGCTGAACGATGGCGCAGTCTGAAACAGCCCGCGCACATTCAGGGAGAGATCAGTCGTTGGCTGGAGGGTGAAGCTGGCTTGCGCCGTCAAGGGAGAAACACCTTCTAGCCGCGTGGGCAACAGGTTGCCCCGCAGATCCGGTCTGTGCATGGTTCCGCCAACGTACGAGGCTGCCAAGTCCGAGCGGAGCATCCCGAAGCGCATGTTCAGGACAGCCTCGCCGCCGTAGATACTCCCCGTACCCGCGTTGAACGATTGAAGCACCTTGCGCTGCTGGTAGCGACCGTCCGGAAACTGAACGTACACATATTGTTTAGTCCAGGCGGTATCCTGAATCACGTTATCGAGGCGATTGAAGAATCCACTCGCGGTGACGACGCCCCTGGTCCAAATGCTCTGCGTTACAATGAGTTCCAACGAATTGAGATTCTCTGGCTTGAGGTTCCGATTGGGCAATAGCAATGCATTCATGTTCGTGCCCACCGCATCCATTTGGTACGGAGTTGGCTCCAGATAGGCACGGCCATAGAGCAGCTTCAGCGTCAGCGAAGGACTGAGCACCGAAACAATCGCCAACCGAGGATTCAATGTTGCGCCAAAGCGACTCGAGGCGTCCATCCGCAACGCTGCTGTGACCTGGAATGTCCTCCTTGGTTGCCATATCGCCTGGCCGTACGTTCCCAAGGAGCGGAAGGAAGAGACGGACGCCCCGGTCGCCGATCCGGTCGTCGCGAATCGAGTGGTGGGCACGCCCGAAACAACGAAGTTGTCCGTTCCCGTGGCGGGCGCATCCACCCACTGTCCCTGGTACAATGCATAGTCCACGTTCTTCGCTTGCGCCGCGCCCTGGCTCGAGTCCCACGGCGAGGACAGCGACGAGATAGGCATGATCTCGACCGCTTGGCCGGCCACACCCATAGTGAGCAAGAGCGTGTCCTCGAGGAACGAGGCATCCGCTTTCTCCTCGAAGCGAAAGGCCTGGCTAAATCCGCCCTCGTAGTCCTGCATATCGAAATTCCCGACCGCCAATTCGAGAGGCCGCACCAGGCGACTCTGCGGAAGAATATCGTAGCGAGAATAGTCCAAATAGGTATTGAACAGGACCCGGCCCAGCTTCAATTCGTGCGTCAGAAAGACGGCCTGCTGCCGATCGGCGAAGCGAGCTTCGGGCACAAATGGCGCTCCGACGTTGGACTGATCCCAAGCGCTAGAGAGCTCGTAGCCCCGCAGATAGTACGTTGCCTTGAAGGACCCGATGCCCGCACCTATGAACAGGTCGTAGCCGTGTTCACCTGAGTCGTACCTTCCGAGGTCGACATCCGGCGATGTGAGCTGACCAATATTTCCTCCTGCCAGGGCCGGATAGCGATACTCGTTGGGATAGAGCGTATACATGTCGGGGTAGTCGCGGTGGGTCGCATGTCCGCCAACCCGCACCGAGAGACCCCTCCACTCCGTGGCGCCGTAAATAGACACATTGCCAGAAATATTGCTGCCGCCTTCGGCCCGCACAGACAACTCCGGTCTTGTCGCGCTCGAGCTGATCAGGTTGATAATTCCGTTGAACGCGTCGCTACCGTACAGCGCCGATCCGGGGCCATACATGACCTCGATTCTGTCGAAGAGAATGAGGGGAAAGTTCTCATAGTAGGCTTGATCCTCGCCACCCGGCGGATTGAAGCGTCGTCCATCAATGAGGAGCAAGAGGCGGTGGTTTCCCGGGAGCCCCCTGACGACCAGCGAGGTGCCGACCTCCGCGTTGGCCAAGTAGTTGGTCTGATACCCGGGAAGGTCGCGAAATACATCGCGCAACACATGGTACGAGCGACGAATGATGTCGTCCTTCGTGATCACGATCATACGAGCGGGCGCATCAGAGGCGTTGACACTACTCCGGGTGGCCGTTGTGACTCGAATCGAGAGCAGCTTTTCCAGGGAAACCTCGGCCAGCGCCGAGTCTTCGATGTCCCCGGAAGCCTTGGGCGGCACAGCGTCCGTCGCTCGGGCTGCGACCGGCGAAAGTAAGACAGCGAGAACGACAGAAACGCCGGCTGTTCTCATGATGTGCTTCTCACTCCGCAAATCCGGGGGGACCCACAACCAGCGAGCCGATGTCCCTCTTCTGTCTTGTTCTTGGCGAGGAATAGCCACTACCTGCGCATCAATCCACGCAGACCTGCGAACTTATGCAAAGTGCTTGCAAATCCGCGACGGCAGCGTCCACCGCAGCGTTGATGATCGTTTGATCCGCCACGCCTCTTGCCGCCGTCACGAACTTCCCAATGGGACCAACCATGGCTTTGGCCCACGCGCTGGCGGTGATGTTCTCGGTGCGATCGGTGAATCCCAATTGCTTGAGATCCGCCTGTGTGCTGCGATCAAATGCATCGAATTTGCTGGCGTCCGACAGGTCCGCATCGATTCTGGCTGGAATGGCGCCAAACAGCTGGTTGAAGTTTGTCTGGACAGTGGGGTCGGTAATGAGTTGGATGAACTTCTTGGCATTAGCCTGGTTGGACCCATACTTGGCGACCAGGAAGAAATCCATATGACCTAGGAAGAATCCTTGCTGGCCGGGAACAACAAATGTGCCCCAGTCCTGCCCGTAGACGAGGTTGGCCTGGCGAAAATTGCCAGCATACCAGGTGCCTAGACAAGCCATGGCGCCGGTTGGGGATGCGCTGGTCAAAGCATCCCACGGCGCGACGGTCGCGCACTCGAGTGTTGTCTTGCCCACGCAATCAGCGAGGAAATCCTGATTGGCGTAGTCTACGTATGTCTTCTCATACAAGAGCGCCTGGCGTACGTCTGCGGAATCCCAATCCGCGGAGTGAGCCTGGCCTGGCGTCAACAGACTGATGAGCTTGGGGCGGCCAACCGTGGTGGGAAGGATGAAGTCGAAGAAGAGATCCTTGACGGTCCACGGATACTTGGAAGAGGGATCGCTCGACGTCACATCGCTAGCCGCCTGTGGCAATGAGAAGGCGGCGCCTGGAAGATTGTTGGCGACAAGATAGGCCTGCACCTGTTTCGCGGCCGCGAATAGATCATTCAGTGTGGCGGTTGGACTGGTGAGGGTAGAGATATCCACCTGCGCCGCGTCCATCAAGTGTTTGTTGTAAAAGACGACGTTGTCGCGACTCAGGTCGATGGGAGCGCCGTACGTGGACCCGTTTACTGTCACGGCGGTCGAGGCAAGGACCCCGGCCGCCATCTTGGTGGTGTCGTAGACGGTGTTGAGTGGCAGCAGGACATCGAGGGCAAGGAAATCCCTCATCTCGAAGTAGTTGTTCAACGTCATCACATCCACATCTGGGCTGAGGTTGGGACCTGCCAGAACTTGCTCGAGTGTGGTGGCGTAGTCCTGGCCTCCGCCAAGATGGGCTACCACGCCGCTCACAATTCGAACTTGGGGGTTCTGCGCACTGTAGGTGTCCAAGACGTATTGGAATGGCCTACTGGCCTGGGCGTCGGGGCCCGTCCCAGTCCAGAAGTCCCACTCAACCAGCTGCGACTCTCCTGCGCCGCTCTTGCTGTTGTCAGAACTGCCACACGCGACGCCCCATGCTAGCGCCAGAATGCTGCAAATATAGAAGGTGGGTCCGCTAGGGTGTCGGGTTCTCATAAGAGGCCTCCATGAGTCATGTACTTCGTCAAGGCGGTGCAATACTTTAGGGACTGACGCAGTCGTAAGGTGTGACAGCAGAGCGGACCATCCCCTTGCAGACTGGATGGCATGGGGGATTTGGATCTGGTGTGGGCAGCGGCAACCGGCCCGGGGCGTGGTCCCTCAAGGCACCAGTGGTGGTGGAGTGGCGGGCGAGCCTTGCGGCTGCTCGCTGCGCAACATCACTCGAATCTCCGAGCAAATCGCATCGAAGACCAAGGTCTCGATGTGGCTGCGTCCCTCTTGGGAGATCTCCTGGAAGGTGGCGGCCATGCGCACACTGCCGCGCACGGGAATATTGGCAACCACGCGACAACAGCCCGCGATGGGTTGAACGTCGCGGCCGAGTTTCAGCCGAAAAGGCGCCAAGGTCCCCACGCTGGGGGCTTCGCCCACCAGCGCGGACAGACCAGTCGCGCTGATGTCTTGCGTGAGCGACGAGGCCTTGCCATTGCGCAGATCGAACTCCACGGGCACGGCGCGCGCTACCCGAACCGCCTGGCGAGCGCCGTCATTGGTGCGGATCTCAAGCCGCTGAGCCAAGACCAGAATCGCCCCCAGATCGGCGCGCGCCTGCAGATAGGCTGGCAGCTCATCCGCGCCCAAGCTCCCACTCTTGAATTTTGCGTGCCACGAGCAGAACTGGGACAGCCAGTGAGTGAGCCTTGTCGCGACCATGGGTTTTTCCTTCTTGGAGAGCCCTGCAGAGTGCCGATCTAATACTCGGCACTTCGGCCCCGGCCCTTAGGCCCGGTTGGAGAAAGCTGCCGGCTGCGGGCTGCCGCGACGGATCAGCCTGGCTCGCCCGCGATGCGGCGAACGGCTGCCAGAAGCAGATCGGTCCGGAAGGGCTTGACGATCCAGCCCTTGGCGCCGGCACGCTTGGCCCGCGCGATGAGATCGGGCGATCCATCCGTGGTCAGCATGACCACCGGCACTGGCGGCACTGCGGCATCGCCCTTGACGGTTTCGAGAAACTCCAGCCCGCTCATGCAGGGCATGTTGACGTCGCATAAGACCATGGCAATTCCCGCACGCGCGCGCAAGACATCCACGCCTTCCCGTCCATCACGAGCTTCGACAATCTGGTACCCCGCCGACGTCAGGGTCAGGGAGACCTGTTGCCGGACTGTGAGAGAGTCGTCTACGATGAGTACGGTCTTGTTGTTCATGACGTCGCACTGCCCGGCCTAGAAGAGGACAACTGAACCCTCCAGGAGGGCTTCTGCTCCCTCGGCCACGGGGCTTTGTGCCAGTCGGAAGCTCGGTTCTATTTCAAGTTCAAGCCAACCCTCCAGCACCATGCCATCGATGGCAAATGCAATGGGACTGCGAGCGGGCTGCAGACTGGAGGCCAGGCGCAAATTATCGGCCAAGGCGCTCTGTGGAACGCTGAGGGACAGCTTCACCCCGTAGGCCAGCAAGCGATTGCGAAAGCGGCCGACCGACTGGTTCACTAGTTCGCAGGCCCAGTCGGTCAAGTCGCGCGGTGTCACGGTGGAGGGCAGAGGATGTAGCCGGGAAAAGAGCTTGCTGGGACCCAAGAAAGTGAACGAGCCGCGAAGCTCATCGTTGCCGAACCCGCTGAAGGCCGCGACAGTCTCGCCGGCGTCTGGCGGGCTCGGTGCCCGGGTGAGCGGCTCGGGCTGCACCCCCAGTTCGGCGAGCAGCTCGGCCATGCACTGGCAGAGAAGCTCAGCCAATCGCGCTTCGTTGGAATCGCCAGGCATCTCGCTCTCTCTACGTGCTTTTCGGCGGACGGCGCCGCGAGCTGAAGGCCGCTAGCGAAGCAGCTCCTTGGGGATCTCCGTCTCTGTTCCTGTGCGCCGCAGCACCGTGGGTGCCACCGCCACGCGGTTGCGGCCACTCGCCTTGGCCTCGTACATGGCATGGTCGGCCCGCTCGATGAGTCCGTCTAGGGTGTCCTTTATCTCAAGACACGCGATGCCAATAGAGACGGTGGCCGACACGCGTTGCTTCTTCTCATTCAGCACCGCCATTTCTTCCACGGCACGGCGGATGCGTTCGCCCACAAGGCGAGCCCCCGCTTCGTTGGCACCGGAGAGCACCATCACGAATTCTTCGCCTCCCCAACGCCCCACGATGTCGGTCTTGCGCGCATGTCGGGCGAGCAGCCCAGCAAACGCAACCAGCACCTGATCGCCCATGGCATGTCCATGCTCATCGTTGATCGATTTGAAGTGATCGACGTCCAGCATCAGGAGCGACATGGGATAGCCATGGCGCTCGGAGCGGGACTGTTCCACGTCCAAGGCGGTGAGAAGGGCACGGCGATTCGTCAGTCCGGTCAGCGGATCGGTGGTCGCTGCGCGCTGAGTTTCCTCGACCAGCAGGGTCATGCGCAGGGGACCGCCCAACTCGCGGGCAATCACATCCAGAACGCGCGTGTCCTCACGATCCCCGACCCCCTTCTGGCTAAGCGCGATGCGGGCGATGATCTCCTGGCCGAACCCAATGGGACGCACCAAGGGTGCAGCGCTGGGACGAGCCGCCGACGCTTCCTCGTCCTCGATGCGCAGGATAACGGTATCTGCCGGCAGATTGAGAGCCTGGCGCACCTCTTGCTCGCATTCTCCGCGTGCGGTTGGGTGCGCGTGCAGGCCGAGGTGCGCGGGTCGATGCACCAAGAGAGCCAGCCAACGGTAGGACATGACTTGGGAGACGAACTGCGTGAGCCGATCGAAGAGGCGATCAAACGTTCCACAGGTCGAGAGCGCGCGCACCTCGGCGGCCAGCACGGATTCGAAAAGAGCGGCGTCCAGATAGGCCGCGATGCGATCACGAAGGGCTGACTCCGCATCCTGGAACTGCGTGAAGAATTCCTCCTCTTGGTTGGCCACGGGAACGATGGAACGGCCCAGGGCTCGCACAAGCTCCACCGTGCGACCTTTGACCACGTATGCGGCCGCGCCCGCTCGCTCAGACCAAAACCGGTTTCGCGGACCGTCGGGACCACGCAAGATAACAGGCACGCACTCGGTAGCTGGCTCGGCACGCAGGAGCCGAGTCAGTTGCACACCCGAAATGCCAACCATCCACAGATCCGCGACGACGGCGGAGGGGGGACTGCCGAGTGCTGCATTGGCTCCTTCCACCGGGCCCGCGAATCCCTTGGCCTGGTAGCCCTGCATGCGCAGGCGCTCGATGAGCGCATTGCGCGACTGTTCCTCCGGATCGATGAGGATGACCGAGTGCCCACGCCTCATAATGGTTCCGCCGAACAGTCCTCATCTTTCCGGTTCATCCAGCGCACACAATTCAGACCCGCGCATCGGGGATCGCGCCGGCGTCGTCCGCTGACAGCCATGGTGTCTGCTCTCATCCTTCGGCTGATTCCCGGAATGCTTGAGAGAGTTCTGGTGTCCGCGTCACCAGACAACCCCGCACAGAATGGCGCGCCGACGGAACCTGGCAGGCGCCTTCAAGCTCCTCGGCCATTCTGTCGCTACTTCTTGCACAGGATCCGCGATGATGACGAGCCTGCGGGCGAAACTGGTTCGCACCATGACCGCGACGTTGATCGTCGTTTCGACGGCAACCTTGCTGGTGGTGGCGGGGATGAACTACTTCGCCTCGCAAAAGACGCTGAAGACCATCGAGGCACACCTGCGCGCCAGCATCGAAGAGAGGGGCAGCCGGCTGGTGACCAACCAAGCCTTGGGCTTGCGCGATCTGGTCATGGACAACGCCTTCAGCGACGTGGCCCGTCTGGTTGAACGCACACTGGAAGAGGACAGGCAGCTGGTGTACGGGCTTTTCCTCGACGAGGAGCACAAGGCTTGGGGCTTTGCCACGCGGCAAGGGGCAACCAAGGGCGCCACCGATTGGAAACAGCTCGCCATCGATGGCATGGCCGAGAGGAACCCGGGCGTGCAGGTCATCGACCGCCACGTGCTGGGGCAGAACGTGTTTGAATTCTCGATGGCCGTGGTCGACGACAAGGGCAACCGGCTCGGCCGACTCACCTACGGCATGTCGGACGGTCCCCTGCAGAAGGCCTTGAGCGAGGCGCGCGCCGATTCCCGCCACACGCTCTTGCTCACCGTGGGCCTCCTGCTGTTGCTCGGAACCGTGACCATCGTCATGGGCGCGCTCCGCAGCCAGCGATCCGCCGCCCGCATCACCCAGCCGGTGACCGATCTGACCCAGGCGGTGAACACGCTTGCCTCCGGCCGACGCGACATTCGGGTCAACATCGCCAGCGGCGACGAATTGGAGATCCTGGGCGGCGCTTTCAACAACATGGCCGCCGAATTGAAGGATTCCTACGAACGCCTGCAGCAGATGAACCGCACCCTGGAAATCAAGGTGCAGGAACGTACCCGCGAGTTGGCGGACCGCAATCGCGACATGCGCTTGGTCTTGGACAATGTCAACCAAGGGTTCCTGACGGTCTCGACCTCGGGACACCTGGCGCAAGAACGTTCGGCGATCGTCGATCGCTGGTTTGGCTCGTACGACGGCGAGACCAAGTTCGCGGACTACATCGCCCAGGTCGATGCTCTGTACGCCGCCAGCTTCGCCATGGGCCATGAGGCCTTGATCGAGGACATTCTTCCCCGGGAATTGTGTATCGAGCAGATGCCGGCCCGCCTTCGCCATGACGGCCGCGAGTTCCGCTGTTCCTACTTCGCAATAATGAAGGGCGATCGGTTTGACGGACTGCTCATCGTCATCAACGACGTGACGGCGGAACTGCTGCACGCTCGCCAGGAAGCCGAGCGCAAAGAGATCTTGGCGATGTTCGAAGCGCTCACCAAGGATCGCACCGGGTTCCTCGCCTTCATCGATGAGGCCAACGATCTGTTCAAGCAGGTGCGCGGCGCCGACCTGCTCACGCAAAGGTGCATTCTCCACACATTGAAGGGCAATGCCGCGCTAATGAACTTCGCGATCATCTCCAATCTGTGCCACCAGGCCGAGGACGCACTGGCCTCCCGGTTGACGCCGCTGCCGGTCGAAGCATTCGCACCGCTGGAATGGCGCTGGGACACGTTGAACGAGGCCCTCAAGACCTTCCTGGGCGACAAGGGCCGCGACGTGCTCGAACTCAGCCTCAAGGAGGTCGAGAAACTCGCGGAAGAAATCCGCGCCGGCGCGCCCACCGAGCATGTTTTGGATCGCTTGGCCTCGTGGTGGCTGGAGGGGTGCGAACGGCCGCTCACGCGCCTGAGCCGGTACGCCGTGGCGCTGGCCGGCCGACTGGGCAAGGGCGCGCTCGAGGTGGAGATTGAACCCCACGGGGTGCGCTTGGCGCCTAAGGCCTGGGCCGGCTTCTGGACCGATCTGGTTCACGTCGTGCGCAATGCGGTGGACCATGGCCTGGAGACGCCTTCTCAGCGTGAGCGGGCGGGCAAGTTGGGACGCTGCAAACTGCGCTTCTCGACCGCGATCAGGGACCGCAAGCTGGTGGTTGAGATCGAGGACGACGGCCGCGGCATCGATTGGGAGGGCGTGAAAGGCGCCGCGACCAAGATGGGCTTGCCCACGGCTACTGAGGATGATTTGATTCGCGCGATGTTTGCCTCGGGACTCAGCACCGAAGACCAGGTCAGCTCGGTTTCCGGCCGCGGCATTGGCCTTTCCGCGATCCGCCAGCAAGTGGACGACTTGGGCGGCCGCATCGCGGTCATCAGCAAAGCCGGCCAAGGCACTTGTTTCCGCTTTGTCTTCCTGCTGCCCGAAGTGGGGCCGCGCTTCGGTGTCGAGGCCGTGGAGGCCGCGGCCTCGACAACCCAATGACCTGTCTTCGCAACCCCCGCCGACGCTGGCCACCGCTTATCGCGTGGCTGCTGCTGGGCCTGGGCCTTGTGCACCCCTATCAGCCGCCGCGACGGGTGATGGCCCAAGCGAGCAAGCCGGTGGTGCATGTCTTTCTCCAGCTCGATGCCAAGTCGAGCATCGTTGAGAAAACACTGCAACAGCACTTGGGCGTCGACACCTGGAGCGTCCCATGACTGGCGAAAAGAACCTGAAGCGGCTGGTGCCTGTATTGTCGGCTCTGCTCTGTTGCCTGGCCGACTGCGCGACTGGCGGGAGCGAGACCGGGACCGGCGCGTCTACTCAGGCAGCGGCGGTCCTCGTGGATCCGCCGGCACGAACCGGCGCCCCGACTCTCCTCATCGCCATGCCCAGCTCGCCCAACTTCGTCGAGGTCCGCAAGAGTCTGGTCTCTGAGGTGCAGAAAAACTTCAACATCCACACCTTTGTCGTCGGGCCGGAAACCACAGCCGCCGAGCTAGCCACCGTCATGCAAGCCACCAACCCGGTTTGCGTGGTCTTGATGAACAATGCCACCATCAACCTCTATTACCAGGTCCAGACGTCCAATCCCACGGCCAAGACGCCCCCCGCGGTCCTCTTGATGGCCTCCTTCGTGGAGCAAGCGCAGGCCCGACTCCGGCGGGCCACCGGCATCGCCTATGAGGTTCCCGGTGTGACCGCTTTCGTCCACCTGCGATCGGTGATTGGCACCCCGGTCAACCGCGTCGGGGTGATCTATCGCCCTCCCTTCCGAGCATTCGTACAACGCCAGACTTTGCTCGCGGCCAAGGAACATGTCGAGCTCGTCTCCGTCTCCGTGCCCAGCGACGTCACAGCGGCGGGGCTGCGCGAAGCCCTTCACAACCTCGCTCGCAAGAGCAAAGTCGACGCCGTCTGGATGCTCAATGACAACGGCCTGGTACGCGACGCGGAGTTTGTCGACGACACCTGGCGCACGGAACTGAGCGACGCCAAAATGCCCCTGATTGTGGGCGTGCCCAATCTGGTCGCGCCAGACTCGCCCCTGGGAACGCTGGCCGTCGTGCCTGATCACGAGGCTTTGGGCTTGCAGGCGGCGAATCTTTTGTTCGACCTATCAGACAGCGACTGGCGGGCAGAGGCCCATCCCGTGGAGCTGCCGCTCTCGGTAAAGACCGTGGTCGACATCAAGCAGGTTCGGGCCAACTTCGGATTGCGGGCCGACGCGCTCAAGCACATTGACAGAGCGCTAGAGTAGTCACCAGCTACTGCGTCTGCGTCATGGGCACGCCGTTCTGATCGCAGGAGTAGAACGAGTTGTACAGGCCCTGCGCCGTGAGTCCTTGCCCGGTGACATGGTCCCGGAAGGCGCAGCTGGGCATGCAACAGTCCTGCATGGTCGAGGTCCAAAGGCGGGTGCCGCTGCCCGACTTCGACCGGAAGGAAGGATTCGCCGCTGCCTGGGCCGCTGTCGTCACGTTGGGGTTGACCTTGGGAAGCCCCTGGTCAGCCAATTTGCATCCTGTGAGATCGGTCAGGTGCGTGGGACACTCGACCTTCATCGCCCAGACGTTCCAGTTGAGGTGATAGTAGGTCTGGGGATTGTTGGATTGGATGCAGGAGCGAATTGAGTCGGCTGTTGTAGTGGCCGAAGGCGCCACAATCATGTCGCACTCGGTTTGAATTTTGCTTTGACAGGCCGGAGTCGAGAGGCTGGCCGTGGTCACCCAGCTCACCGGGGTCTTGCACTCGCTGTATTTGGTGGCTCCCTTCACGCCGCCGTTGTTGGCACCGTCTGGTGGAAAGCTGGTGTAGATATACTCGCCGGAATTGGCCTGCGGCTGGCCCTTGGGATCGCACGCGTTGTTGGCACCAGAGCCTCCGGCAGCCATGAATACGTCGAAGCTGTCGGTTGTGGCGCCCATGTTGAAGCTTTGCACGATGAGGGGTGGCGGCAGAGGCTGGATCGCGGATTGATTGTTGTTCGGGTCGTCGGGATTGACCAAGGCTTGACGATCATTTTGCGAGGGAGAGTCGTACACCAGTTGATAGCATTGACAGCAGGCGCTCGATGCCGTGCCATCAATGCCATTGTAGTCGGCGTCGTGGCCAACGATCGCGTAGTTGAAAGCGGTATTGCCATCGAGAGTAGCGGCCTGCTGCATAGCCGTGCTGAATAGCATCCACTGCGGGCAAATGAAGGCGACGGGCATGTTCGGCTTGCTGGCCAGAGTGTCTTGGCAGGCATTCACGAAAGACGTGCAGTTGCCTCCACAAGTGCTGGTTGCCTTCCCTGTCACGCATCCATCGCTCTGGGTCGCGAACGCGTTTCCGCACTGCCTGGGCGGCGGCAGAGTTGTCCAGACCGCGCTGGTACCACCGCTAATCGTGACGCCCCCCGTGGCAACGCCGCCGGATCCGGTCGCGCCACCCTTCGAAGCGCCGCTTCCGCCTGAACCGCCCGAGCCGGAACTGCTCCCGCCCACGGGCTTGCTGCCTCCGGAGGAACCCGGCGTGGAACTGCCGCCAACCGCGGTGACTCCGCCGCTGCCCGTGGCCCCGCCCTGGGAGCCGTTGCCGCCAGAGGAAGCCGGCGTGGAATCGCCACCCGAGGCCACGGTTCCGCCGCTCGCGCTGTTGCTGGATCCACCTTTGCTGTTTGGCTGCGTCCCACCGGTCGGACTGCTGGTGTTGCTCGTGGTCCCGGCGGCTGCGGTGGTGCCGCCCGCTGCCCCAGCGGCACCGGTGGTGCCTCCTACTTTGCTGCCTGCCGCGACTGAGGTTGTGCCGCCGGACCCGGCGGAATTCTGCTGGGCGGGACACCCGGTGGTGATCGCGGCAGCGTAGACTAATGCAAGCCAACCTGTAGGACGCAAGGAATAGTACTTCATGATGCTACCTTAGCTTGGGTTTCTGCTTGGCGGGCGAGAATCTGGCCTGGCTACTTCACGTAGGCCTCCAGCCCCACGCCGAGGCCCTTCATGGCCTGGGCAACCAGATTGGCGATTTGCGTGGCGCCGGGTTCGTGGAAGTGGGTGCCGTCGACGAACAGAGCGCTCTTGGCGCTGCTGGACAAGGTGCCGTAGTAGGTGAGCGCGAGGGTGGTGAGGTCGATATACGCGACATTCTGGGCCGGAGAGTGAAGGGGAGATTACTGCTCTGTTGTTCATCGGAACCTCGGGGACAATGATCCCTTTTTGACTTGCCGGTGTCCAGCCGTCCGGCCGAATTGTCGCGTACTTCGACGCCAATCGTCAGCGTACGCACTTCGCCCAGGCGACGGTCCAGTAGTTCCAGGCGGTGCTAGTGGCCCCGGTCAGAATTTCGGCCACGTTTGGGCGGCGCGATTAGTCCGGACGAGTTGCCAGTTCGTTGCCAGATGAGCCCGGTGTAGTTGTCCTGGACCTCGTCGGTGGAAATGGCGTTGTACTGATTGCTTGGCGCCAGCGCCGGATCGCTGAAGGCTTCGCCAGTCCCGTTGCCGCGCACGCAGCGGACGCGCGAAGGGATGGAGGCGGAGTAGCCTGCGACTGCTTTCCCGGCACGTGGGGGGATGACGGCCGAAGGATCAGACGGCGTTTCTAGATTTCTAGATTTCCTCAGCAAGACTTTCGATGAGGACTTGGATCTCATCTCTGGATTCAAAGAGGAAATCGCATGTTCCAAGCGAACATTCGAGAGGATAGTCCGTTGTCATCCGCACAAGCATTCCCAGTTGGCGCTGGAGCGCCCTGAGATCATCGCCGCAAGGAGTGACATTCTCGTCAGCTGGTTCAGTTGCCGAAGCCATGGTCTTGCTCCGTCCTTGGTATCGGCACGTTTTCCGCCAGATTGAGCCCGTCCTGCGCCAAGTGGTCATGGTTCGACCGAGAACGACGCGTAATGACTTCACGCGTGATATTGAAGAAGTCTGAGAGTACGCTCAGACTTCTGAGGGTTGAACTCGCTGCCACAAGTCGGTGTGCCGCCTTTTTGTCGACGGCGCGTTGGAATGTGGTCTCGTGGGTGAGGCTTCCCGCCCGTCGGAGAATTCGTCCACTGCTGGTCCGCGATCGCGCGAGACCGCATGCTGCGCTGGTTTCCTCGCCCGATCGTGCGGCGAGCCCGTAGATCTCGCGGCGAACGGGATTCTGGATCTTCGCGTCGCTAAATTCCGCAGCGATCGCGAAGACTTCGCGCGCGGGAGAGACACTCCAGAGTATCTGGCGAAGCGCCAGCCGATGTTCCCGCGAAGAAATTTGCCCTGATCTTCGGCATCTGCGCAGCTCCCGCTTTTTTGGCTTGTCGGTGAGACGCCCGATTGATAGTTAAGCCGCCCGCCATCGAGTCGTCTCGCTGGAATTCATGTGAGAGGGCACCGTGGGAGCGGCCAACCTGTACCTGTTGGTAAACAGGCGGCCGTGGCCTTCAACTTGCTGACATCGCTTGGGTTTCTCTACTGATCTTGTTGTGGATAGAACAATGATTGAGCTCTGGGGTGAAGCTGTCCGTTCGATTGAAGGAAGGGTCAATCCGGCAAACCGCGACCAGTGGTTGCGCCCCATAGAATGTCTGGGCATCAGCGAGGGCCGCATCCACTTGCGGGCACCCAACCGTTTTCACAAGGAATGGTTCGAGGACAACTTCCTTCCCTCCATTCTGGACAATCTCCGGGAGCGTGCGCAGAGGACGTTCGCTGTCGAGTTCCAAGTTGCGGAGGAGGCGCCGATGCTGGGCACGTCAGAGGATGTCGCGAGCGAGTCAGTGGGGGAAGGTCCGCCTGGGCGTCCGACGCCAGGCGGCCTAGACAGCCGATACACCTTCGAGACATTCGTGGTCGGCGCGCGAAACCAGTTTGGTCATGCGGCAGCGAGTATGGTGGCAAATTCTCCGGGGTCGAAATACAACCCCTTGTTCCTCTACGGGGGCGTCGGGCTGGGGAAGACGCACCTCCTGCACGCCATCGGGCACGAGATTCATCGCCAACACTCGGACTGGCGGATCACGGTGGTGACCTGCGAGCAGTTCGTCACGCACTTCATCCGGTCGATGTTGAACCAGCGCAAGCAGCCTAGCAGCATCAGCCTGATGGAGGAGTTTCGCGCGTGCTACCGCGAGACGCCGGACGTTCTGTTGGTAGACGACATCCAGTTTCTCTGCAACAAGGACAGCTCGCAGGATGAGTTCTTCCACACCTTCAATGCCCTCCATTTGGCGCAGAAGCAGATCGTCCTCACCAGCGACAGGCTGCCCGCCGAGTTGCGCGGCGTCGAGGAACGGTTGCAGAGCCGGTTCGCCTGGGGATTGATCGCGGAGATCGGCCATCCCGATTTGGAAACGCGGGTTGCCATTGTCAAGCGCAAGGCCGAGATCGAGAAGATGGCTCTGAGCGACGAGGTGGCTCTGGCCATTGCCAGCGTGATCCGCTCGAACGTTCGCGAGTTGGAAGGTGCGATGCTGCAACTGTCAGCACGATCTTCGATCACCGGCCGCACCATCGACCGGGAGTTTGCAGAGGAGGTTCTGAAGGACCTGGCCAGCGCAACCCCACAGGGCTTCAGCGTTGAGGCCATCCAGCGCGAGGTGGCAAACCACTTTGATATCAAGTTGCACGATCTGCGGGGTCCCAAGCGTCACCAGTCTGTGGCCCGGCCCCGCATGATCGCCATGTACCTGGCGCGCAAGCTCACAGGATCGAGTTTTCCCGAGATCGGCAGCCGCTTTGGTGGCAAGGATCACTCAACCGTCATCAGTGCCGTGAAGAAGATCGACGGCCTGCTTGCTCAAGACGCCAATCTGCGCAGCGTGGTCGCGATGCTCGAGAGCCATCTCCGTCAGCGCTGATGGCCGCATTGCTCGGTGTTCTTCCCGCGCGCTAAGGCGCGAACGCAGCGAAGGTGAGTTCGCCGAGTCCGTCGCACATGCCCGAGGTGTCCACGGCGTCTTCGAACGTCTCCAGGACGACCTGCAAGCCGCCGACACTCGCGCTCTGCCCGGGGTCGAGGGTGGTCGAGCTGGTTCCAACCGTGATGAGGGCCCGGTGGTACCATGTGCCGCAGATATCGGTGAACGCACAGATGATCCCGTCGTTGGCGAGACTCACGGCGTCGATGGTCACCGGCGCCGGGGCGCCGCCGCCGCTTTGCAAGGCGAGCCCCCAGATGGCGCTGGCGCTCCCGGTCCACGTAATAAGGATGGTCTTTCCGCCACGGGTGACCACCACGCTCTGCGAGACTGGGGCCCCCCAGATGGTGTTGCCGCCCACCCAGCTCGCCACGGTCAGTCCCAGCGTGTCCCCTGTACGGATGAAGTTCGCCGGCAGGCCGGTCACATTGAAATCCAGGTTCCAGGTGCGTCCGTCGGCAGCCGCCACACTCAAGCGCTGGGTTCCATTCTCCGAGCACGGAGTCCTTACCGACGCAACACCGGCAACCGCCGTCACCGTGACGTCCGCCGTGAAATTGGTGTTCAGAGTTGTGCCGGCCTCGACCAGGTAGCCGCAGGCCACTGCGTTGTTTAGGCCTGCGTCCGGATTGCAGCTCGGCAAGGCGCCACCCGTGCTCATCGCTCCGCCAGTGCCGATCATGCCGGTCGCGCCAGCCGCGCCGGTCGTGCCAGCCGCGCCGGTCGTGCCACCCGCGCCGGTCGTACCACCCGAACTGGTCGTGCCGCCCGAGCCTGTGCCACCCGAACCCGCGCCGCCAGAGCCGCCGCTGGTTGGTTTCGAGTCGCCCGCAGCCATCGATCCGCCGGTGGCCGTGGAACCGGCGCTGCCCGTATCACCTCCTGCTTCGCCTGTGCCGCCCACGTTGGTCGCACCTCCTGTTCCGGTCGAACCGCCCGTCGCGCTGCCAGCGGTGGAGCCGCCCGCATTGGTAGTTCCACCCGCGCCCCCAGCCCCGCCGGCCTTGCCACCCGAGCTGCCGCCGTTGGCGCCGCAGGCCGTAAGTCCCAAAACCATGCCCCCCAATGCCAAAACGATCCTAGCCTTATTCATGTTGTCTCCAGTTTGTCGACGGAAGTTCGGGCACCTTGCGGCACTTTTGTCGCAACACACATGCCATTCATCGCTACTGCCACAATCGAGTGCTTTCGCTAGGGTTCGCATCGATTCGACGGACCTCCGGCACGACATGACCGCGACATTCACGCCCTGCTTCTCAGGGCCGCCAGAGGCGTGCGGCGCTGGGGACGCTCAGAAACTCCACCGAAAAAGCTATTGTACCACCGGCCCGCGTTTCATCTGGTGATGTGCGAAGTCTTGGCGTATTGGCGAATCGATAGGGGTATTCCCGGTCGGGGAACCGCGTTCTTCCCACGCCGCCGCACCCTTGCGCATGCCGGGACGACCCAGGGGAGCATTCTTACGAAAATAGAACAGACACGATTCGACGTGGCGGCCTCCGGGCGCATCAGGCATTGGAGCAGCAGGCGAAATCGCCAGCGATGCCGGCCTGCTGGGTTCTCTCAAGCTTGAGCGCGAGACGGGGCTCGGACCCGCGACCCTCGGCTTGGGAAGCCGATGCTCTACCAACTGAGCTACTCGCGCGAACGGACCTCTTATAGATACCACTTCTGCGGGCAGGGTGGGAGGGTTGTCTGCGGGCGACGCTCCAAGCAGGGACAAGAGATGGACCGCGATGCTCGACGTGTGGTGAGCGTGAGCGACCAAGCGTCCCGCATCGACATCGGCGGTCGCGCGATCACGCTCATCGATGGCACTATCGAGGCGTATCACATTCTGCAGGCCTGCAATTGCACAAGCTGCGCCTCAAGGACACACGCCGCGGTCAGGGAAGGCTGAACGCCACGTCGACGCGGGTGGTGGCCCCGGGAGGCGGGATAGTGACCGGGGTCAGCGCCGCAAGGACGCACGCAGTGACTTCCGCGCGCGAGGTGGCGCGGTCCGCTCTCACCCCGCGCGCGATCTGCTGGCCGTCGGCAGCGAAGGTGAAGTCGAAGACGTACTTGATCTCGGCTGGCGTAGGCCGGGTCTTGATCGCTGGCTCCCAGCACTTGTTCACCAGCGCCGCGCGCTGCGAGTCGAGGACTCGCTTCACCTGCTCCGCCACCTGGACCGGAGGTGTGGCCGCAAGCGCTTGGGACGGGGGAGGGCGGCGTGGCGTCCGCGCGTGCTCGGCAGCGCCCTGCGCATCCAGCGGCGACGCCGGATACTCGACGGGGCGGCTCCTCAGTCCGAGAAATAGGCCGGCACCGACGAAGGCGCCGGCCAGGAGGATGGCGGCGGGAGTGTAGAGTTTTCGATCGGACACGGGGAAAGAAGTGCGGCGCTCAGTTGTGGACCTGTACCCAGCCGTTCACGAAGTCGTTGTTGCTGATGGCGATGGGGCCGTCGCTGTTCTGCACGCAGAAGCCAACGTTCCATGTGCCCGCGCCCGGGAGGATCGATGCGGCGGCCGTCCACGCCAAGCGGTTCGTGGTGAACTCGCCGAAGGAGTAGCCGTCGCCAGTGAAGTTGACGATGGTGCCGCCGGCGGCGGGCTGGTAGCAGAGATCGTACCTGGCAAATTGCGTGGTTCCGCTCGCGAGCGCCATCGGGGCCTCGGCCACGCCAGTGAGGTGCTGGCCGGCCGTCGTGGTGGCCGTGGCCGTGGGCCCGGCAAAGACCCAGCCCTTGGCGTCGCCAGCGATCGATGGAATGAGCCCGCTGAACACCGCCGTCGCCACAATCCCGGTCGACCCCTGTGCACCGGTCGGACCCGCGGCGCCGGTCGCGCCCGTCACGCCGGTATCACCTTTGGCACCGGTCGCGCCCGGCAGCCCCTGTGCGCCCGCCGGACCGATCGGCCCCGTCGCACCGATTGGCCCGGCCGGCCCAGCCGCACCGGTGGCGCCCACTGCGCCTGTCGGCCCCGTGGTCCCAGTTACGCCGGTTGTTCCTGTTGCGCCCTTTGCCCCGGCGACGCCGGTGGCGCCCACCGCGCCAGTCGCACCCACAGTGCCTGTTGGCCCCGTGGGCCCGGTCACGCCGGTTGTTCCTGTTGCGCCCTTTGCCCCGGCGACGCCGGTGGCGCCCACTGCGCCCGTCGCGCCCACCGCACCGGTCGGCCCCGTGGGCCCGGTCGCGCCGGTTGTTCCTGTTGCGCCCTTTGCTCCGGCGACGCCGGTGGCGCCCACCGCGCCGGTCGCGCCTAGCGCGCCGGTCGCGCCTACGGCGCCGGTCGCGCCGGTTGCACCGGTAGCCCCGGTCGCCCCAACCAGTCCACTCGTCGCCCCGACCCACTTCCCGGTCGAGTTGACGACCACGGCACCATTTACGCTGATCGAGCTCGGGTGAATGTCCCCGATGGCGTCGTTCGCCACCAGCGCGTAGGGAACCGCCACGATCGCTTCACGCGGCGACATCTCGGCGTCATCGCCCACCTTCAGGCCAAGGTACTTTGCCGATCCGTCCCACAGTCCCGCGGGGAAGGCCGTGCCGCTGCCCAGTTGCAAGGCAAAATAGCCGTCGTCCGGCGTGATGTTGTGGCTCTCCGTCCACAACGCCGTTCCGCCAGCCACGGAATTGTACAGCGCAAAGGTCAGCGTGACTGGAACCGTGACCGCCGTGCCGTCGGAGTTGAGCAGCCGTCCCTGCTGCGCGACCAGACTCGGCACTCCCGCAGCCTGGGCCGCCAGCGGCGCCATGAGCGCCGTGAAAAGCAGAAGTGAACGCATGTGCATGAGCTGGCTCCTGTTCAATGGTTCGCTATCGTGCCTGCGTCGCGCCGATGAGTCCGCTGCGCAGCTTGTATTTGCTGGACGTTGCCGTGAGGTTGCTGCCCGGCGACTGTCCCGTCGACATGATCACGCGGTAGCGCCCGGAGCGCGCTTGCACCGCGCCTGACAGGATGGCGCTGCCTCCGTGCGCGGCCAGCGCGCCCATGTCGGGGAGAACGCCGTCGCGCCCGCCGTCGACTGACGAGCGGGACGTCCCATCGCGCCCGCCGTCCACTGACGAGGGGGACATCCCATCGCGCCCGCCGTCGACGGGCGGAAGTGGTGGCCCGTCGGGGCCAGCGTCTTGAGGCCCTGGTCCCGCCTCGGCCTGCGAGCCCGCGTCCTTTGGCGTTGCGTTCGAGTTCGAACGGCCGCACGCCCCGATCGCACCCGTCAGAAGCACTAGCAAGGCGCAGGCTAGACGACACCCGGCCGCACGCGATTCTTTCGCGAGCAGGCTGCTTTGCCACCACGTGGAAACGCCCTCGCAAACGTGGCCACAACCATGCTGCCCTGACTTTGGAGGCACAGGGGAAGTCCCGCTCATAGGCTTCCAATTACGCACTATTTGCGCCCCCCTTGCAAGGTTCGACTTGCCGCTGCGTCATTCCCCTTCGTTCTTGAGTCGTCTCACATCGGCAAACGATTGCTCGGCAAGCGCGTGCTGGCCTGACCAAGGGGGGCACGCTCTCCATGCTATCGTGCCTCGGTGCGATTGCTGCCGGCTGTCCTCTGCCTAGCCCTGGCCACAACCGTGGCCGCGTGCAAGACGTGGCGCGCTCCCACGGCGCCTCCCTGGATTCTCGACAACATGGTCGAGATCCCGGGCGGCACTTTCGCCATGGGAAGCGACAGCCGGGATGCGAATGAGAATGAAAAGCCGGTGCACTCTGTCAGTGTGAAGAGGTTTCAGCTCGACCGGACCGAGGTGACGGTGCAAGCCTTTGCCGAATGCGTGCGCGTCGGCGCGTGCAGTGAACCCGATGCTTACCGCGAGGAACGCGGAAATTTTCACATCTTCTGCAACTGGAAGAACCCACAGGATCGCTCGACCCACCCGATCAACTGCGTCGATTTCCAGCAAGCCACGGCCTTCTGCGCCTGGGCCAACAAGCGCCTGCCCACTGAGGAGGAATGGGAATACGCGGCCCGCGCGGGCGCAGAAGGCCGAACTTACCCCTGGGGAAACGACAAGCTGGACCAGACTCGGCTGAATGCCTGCGGACGGGAATGCCCGGCCAACCTGGTGGCCAAGGGGTTTCCCAGATGGGCGCCCCTGTATGAGGCGGACGATGGCTGGCCGGAAACCGCACCGGCGGGCAGCTTTCCCGCCGGCGCATCGAAGCACGGCGTCCTCGATCTGCTCGGCAATGTCTGGGAATGGACAGCGTCCGCGTACGCGGCCTACGACGGCAGCCACGCCGAGAAGAAACGAGTGCTTCGCGGGGGAAGTTGGGGCGGTGGCGAGCCGCGTACCGAGCGGACGAGCCACCGTTTTCGCCTGGTTCCAGGCAGTCGGGCGCAGTTTCTGGGCTTCCGCTGCGCCCGATAAAGCCGGGCGCGAAAGTCAGGCGCGCTCACCGCGAGACTGATGCACAATAGCCGCATCGACATGCGTCCGGTTGCGCACCACTCCCTCTCCCATGCCATGGGCAGCTATCTGCGGCGCATCGCCGTGCATCGGCGTCCCCTGGCCAAGATCCTGGTGCTCTTTCCCGTCAAGCACTCCGCCTATCTCTTCTATCCCATCCTCATCAAACTTATCATCGATCGCTTCATTCCCGCGCGTCGCCTCGACTTGATCTTCGGCACCCTGGCAGTGGTCGCACTGCTGGGGGTGCTCAATTACTTCTGCCATCGCGCCTATACCGTGTGCGAGACCACTATCACCAAGGGCGTGTCGCGCGACCTGCGCAATCAGATCATCGAGAAGCTCCAGATCCTGTCGTTGCAGTATCACGTCAGCCATGAGAGCGGGCGTTTCGTGTCGAAGCTGTTGGTCGACGTGGAGCGGACCGAGCGTTTTGCCGAGATGCTCTTCAATAC
>Ga0182011_10000588_pt1 | contig 31822 bp, 28 predicted proteins | sample 711E1DmetaG_FD_120481 | JGI IMG/M metagenome (GOLD analysis project Ga0182011, IMG submission 120481) | Permafrost microbial communities from Stordalen Mire, Sweden - 711E1D metaG | ecosystem: Environmental > Terrestrial > Soil > Wetlands > Permafrost | place: Sweden: Stordalen | collected...
CCAAGCTTGCAAAAGTTGTCTTTGTTCCGACGGCAAATCCAGAGCGGCGGCTGGGTTCCACATGATGCGTACAATAGCACAGCCCAGTCGCATTGTAAAGCTACTCGTGAGACACTACACTAGTTTGGGTTGGCGGCGGCCACCCTTGAAAAAGTCAGGTGAGAGGCCGGTCAGAAGCTCGAAGGCGGCAGAAAGGTCCGCCTGCCGCTCGCGCAGCACGACATCCTTCCCGCGCCTCCGGATCTCCACCCGCTTCGATAGAGGGCGAAGCCTCTTGGGAATTCTCATGTTTCGTCGTCACCTGGGCCAGTGTCCCGTGACCCCCTCCTTGATCTTCCGCTCGATAAACTCCGGGGTCTGCTCTTGCCCAAAAAACTCGTATCTCCAATCGAAATCGGCGGGACCTTTGAGCCTGATCGTCCACGGCACCGCGCCTTGTGACTCCTCGATCCACACCTTCCAGTCCCCAGGTGCTTCCGCCATCGCTCTACGGACGGCTGCTTCGACGGGCTTGGCGAACTGCGGTGCCCCTAGGTTTTTCAGAATCGTAACGCTCATCAGCGGCTCCTCATGTGCGTACCTGGACAAGAACGCGCGAGATGCGGTCTCCCGACTGGCGCAAGCCGTTCCCTCTTCGGCAAGGGACGACTTACAGCCCCAATTCTTGCATCATCTCTGGGCAGTGGTGCGAGATGTAAGGTATGATCCAAGAGACAGCGCGTGCTTGGGCTGCTTCGAGACTCTCTGGCTCTGCTAGGCTCTGCGGTAGTTCGAGTCCGTGTGCGCGTAACTGGGCCACCGCCCGCACGTCCTCCTCTCCCATAGGAAGCTCGTAAGAGTTTCTCCAAAGCTTCTCCATAAGTTGCGGCAGCCCGCTGCCCAATCCAATCCCTTTTGCTGTTACAGTCTGCAGCCAAGGGGACACATCGACGGCCCGAATCCTTTCGCCTGCGATCAAATGGAAATCACCTGTATCGGTGAGCTTTGTCCGGCCTGCACGTCGCATCGCTTCCATCGTGAAAGCCACATCCGTTTCCCATCTCAAACGGAAAAAGGTCATACTCTCTCCCTGGCAGCGTGACATCTCCGCACGAGTGCTTTCCTTCAGGTATGTTGCTAGCTCGGTCTCATGGCCCGGTTCACAAAACAGCTTTGCGAAGGTGGGCATCTGCTCGCGGAAGCGATACCCCAGAAGAGCACCAGTTTCGTAGGCCACCTGCGCCGCAATGACGCATTGGCCCAGCGAAACCCATTTTTCTGAAAGCAGGCCTTTCCCCACGAACGGAGCAAGTATGAACCCCGCCAAGTAAGGCAACACCGAGTTCCGTGGAGTAACTGTGCCTTTGTCTGAAGCCACGTGGATGTCGCACGCTCTCAGTACAGGGTCGTCAAAGAGCTTGGCCTGGATCTGTGTGGTGATGGCCCTGTCGTCCGTAGACTGGCCGAGCTTCAAGGCCTCGCACCCGGCAAAGAGAAGCACGCCGGCGATCAAGATGAAACCAACGCTGAATCTCAGTCTCGGTAGGTTCACCCTCTGCATATGTACCCTCCCGCGACGCCATTCGGGAGTCTGCTCACCGAATGGGCGGGTTAGCGAACCCTATCACTGGCTTTGCGGTAGCGTTCTGCGATTCCAGGTACATTAGCAACCCATCAATCCGTCGCAGAAACAAGTCTCGGTCACATTCTGGGGGACCAAAGAAGTTCCTGTGCGTCTCGCGGTTGAAATCGACAATGCCCCCAGAATGACAGACACGGCGAAGTTCTGAGTTGGCGATTCGGAACTTCGAGACGTCGAGGCCACAAGAATCTCGAACCCGGTCCACCAGCCCGTTGTACTCCGCCAAGAGAGGCTCGGTGACATTCCCGGGGATGTTAGACTTCATGGCCTGGAGCTGGGCGTACGCCCGTTGGAATTCCGCTGCATTGAGTTGTGCCGTCTGGTCCATCTGTGTTCCTCCTCCGACGAAGCCATAGGAGCAGAAGGGCGGGGGGAGCGTTCTCCCCCCGCCCTTCTGTCTTGCTGTCGACTGTCGACTGTCAACTGTTCTTGCTGCCTACTGCCTTCTGCCTACTTGCACAATGGCGGGGTGAACCCGCCGCTACGTCAGTACATTCCCCCGCCCATGCCGCCGCCCATGCCGCCGCCCGGAGGTCCCATGTGCTTATCTTCCTTTTCCGGGATCTCGCTGACCAGCGCCTCAGTGGTAAGCATGAGTGAAGCGATGGAAGCAGCGTTTTGGAGCGCCGTGCGGGTGACCTTGGTCGGGTCGATGACGCCTGCCTCGACGAGATCGCCGTAAGTTTCGGCCTGAGCGTCATAGCCGAAGTTGGTATTGGAATTGGCGCGGACTTTCTCCGCTACCACAGCGCCTTCCTCGCCAGCGTTCTGGACGATCAGCCGCAGCGGCTCTTCGAGAGCGCGCTTCACGATGTCAATACCGATTTGCTCATCCCCCTCGGCCTTGAGTTTACCGAGCGCCGGGATGCTGCGGATCAGAGCCACACCGCCGCCTGGGACGATGCCCTCCTCGACGGCAGCTTTGGTGGCGTGCATGGCGTCCTCGACGCGAGCCTTCTTCTCTTTCATCTCGGTCTCGGTTGCCGCGCCCACCTTGATCTGGGCCACGCCGCCCACCAGCTTCGCCAGCCGCTCTTGCAGTTTCTCGCGGTCGTAGTCGGAGGTGGTGTCTTCGACCTGGGTGCGAAGCTGCTTCACCCGACCTTCGATCGCGGAGCTCTTTCCATAGCCCTCCACGATCGTGGTGTTGTCCTTGTCCACAGTAATCTTCTTGGCCCGGCCAAGGTCCTCGAGCTTCACGTTTTCCAGTTTGATGCCCAAGTCTTCCGTGATGGCCTTGCCGCCGGTCAGGATAGCGATATCCTCCAGCATGGCCTTTCGCCGGTCGCCAAAACCCGGGGCCTTGACGGCGGAGCAGTGCAGCGTTCCACGCAGTTTGTTGACGACCAGCGTGGCGAGCGCTTCCCCTTCGACTTCCTCCGCCACGATCAGCAGCGGCTTGCCGGACTTGGCAATCTGCTCCAGCAACGGCAGGAGGTCTTTCATCGAGCTGATTTTCTTTTCATGAATGAGAATGTAGGGGTCCTCGAGGACGCTCTCCATCCGGTCCGGATCGGTCACGAAATAGGGGGAGAGATATCCGCGGTCGAACTGCATTCCCTCGACTACTTCCAGCGTCGTCTCCATGGTCTTGGCTTCCTCGACCGTGATGACGCCGTCCTTGCCGACTTTCTTCATGGCTTCCGCGATGATGGTCCCGATGGTGATGTCGTTGTTGGCCGAAACCGAGCCCACTTGCGCGATCATCGCACCCTCAACGGGCTTGGACAACTTCTCGAGTTCGCCCTTCACGTGCTTCCTGGTGCCGTCCTTTTGAATTTCGTCGTGCCCGCAGATGGCGCGCACTGCCATCTCGATCCCGCGCTTGATGGCCATGGGGTTGGCGCCCGCAGCCACGGTCTTCACGCCCTCGCGGAAAATCGCTTGAGCCAGGACCGTCGCCGTCGTGGTGCCGTCACCGGCCACATCGGAGGTCTTGGACGCCACCTCACGAACCATCTGAGCGCCCATGTTTTCCAACGGATCCTTCAATTCGATCTCCTTGGCCACGGTCACGCCATCTTTGGTGGACGTGGGGGAACCGAACTTCTTATCCAGAACCACGTTGCGACCCTTTGGGCCCAACGTGACTTTTACAACGTCCGCCAGCTTGTTCACACCCCGCAGAATAGCCTGGCGGCTATCTTCACCAAGTACAATCTGTTTTGCATTTGCCATCTTTAACTCCCTCCAAATTTTTGGCTCCGCCCTGCTTCTCGGCAGGTAGCGGACTTTATCGAGCCCTTATTTGCTTCAGCGGCACGTCCTGCCTTGCGGCATGCCGTAGCGCGCCATTAGACCGGTTTATTTCTTCCCGGCAGCAGCAGATTGTTTTGCCGCTTCAAGAATTCCCAGTACTTCGTCTTCACGGATGATCAGGTACTCCACGTCGTCGATCTTGATTTCGGTGCCGGAGTACTTTCCGAAAAGGATGCGGTCTCCCGCCTTCACGTCGAGCGGAATGACCTTGCCTTCCTCGGTCTTCTTCCCGCCGCCGACGGCGATCACTTCACCCTCCTGGGGTTTCTCCTTGGCTGTGTCGGGGATGATGATTCCACCCTTCACGGTTTCTTTCTCTTCCACTCGCTTGATCAGAATCCGATCATGCAGGGGCGTTACTTTCATGTTTGAGTCTCCTCTCGTCTACAAATTCTTTTTATTACTCAGTTCCAAAAAACTTATCGCGGCCAGCCCAAGCTCTAAACCTTGCCTCCCAACGCCATCCGCGCCTGATCGTTCAGGACGCCTGCCGGGAAGCCCTCCAATTGAACTATTAGCACTCTGGGCTGCCGAGTGCTAATCTAGCTCTTTCCGGGTAACATGTCAAGCATCAAAATCAGCACTAAGGTTAGTGGTGGGTCAGTTTGCTGTAGCGGCGGCGGAACCTGTCCCGATCTGATCGGGACGCCGCCATTTGGCGATCCCGCCTTGCGGGATCGCCGCCACAACACCAAACTGCCCCACTACCAATCAGCACTTAAAATTTTGAGCAGTTGGTAAGACCGAAGCCGATGTTCTATAATGATGGCAATCATGCGGCTTGTCTCAATTATGCGCCCACGTCTGAAAGGCTCCGGCCTTGGGTACCGCGTCGGAATAGGGCTCTTGGTTCTGGGGATAGTTACGGCAATCCCGGACGCCGCTTTTTCGTGGCAACCTCTACTGCGGCTGACCCAAGACACTCCTCCCAACCAGCAAGAGCGAACCAGCAACCAAGCCCCGGGACAAGCCCAGAATCCGGCCGACCAGCCCAGTCCGGACGGCGAGCAGGGGCAGATTGAGACAAGCTCTGAGCAGTCCCAGTCATCTGGGGCTGAGCAAGAAGACGCAATGCTGGCCGGGATTCTTACTGTCTTGGGAAACCTCACCAGTCCGGATCTCGGCATATTGGGTCAGGCCTTCGACACCAAGGTGCAGAAGCAAGATGAGCCCTCAATTGGACCCTCCGCCGTCGAGCTAATAGAATTGGGGGACTTGGATGGCGACGGGGTTTCAGAAGTTGCCCTGAAGTTGCTCGTCGTCGCAGGGAGTCAGGAGGATACCCAGACGCAGTCGCCCTCTGCTTCCTTGCAAAACCTTTATTTGCTCTCTTGGAATGGGACTCGCTGGAAAACCTCGCCCCTTGCCGCCTCAGCCCAGAATCTTCAATTCAATGTCGTCCGGCTTGGGAAAAAAACGGGGCGTTGCGTTGTCGTGGTGAGCGTGGTCGGGGAACAGGCCTTCCCTTACCCGACGATATTTCAGTTGCGACAACATGAGGCCTCCTTGCTCTGGGACAGCCAGGCAGAAGACAACCGCTACAATGCCCTCGAATACGGCAAGATCGAATTTCAGGATAACGCGAAGCTTGACCAAACAGACATGATCGTAATCGGGCGGGCAGACCCTGGATTTCTGCAGTTCGAGCCCGGCGGGCATCGCGGCTTCAGCGCAAGATGCGTATATCACTGGGACGGGCAAGCCTACGTTCCTGCCCAAACGGAATACTCACTGGGCCCTGATAACACCCTATACCGTTTCATCGCGGCGCTGCACCAGCATGATTTTCGCAGTGCCTACACCTTGATTGACCCGGGCAAATTTCTGAAGACGGATACGCCAAGCCAGGAAGACTTCCGCCAGATGATTGAAAAGAACTGGCGGGAGTTCTTGGACGATCAGGTTTTCCAGGCGCGAGAGGCATCGGCCGGCTCGCCGGACGCGCTTGCCTTCGAGCTTCCCGACAAGCACTATGTCTACCGGCCCACGCTGAGCAATGACGGCAAATTCCTGCTGACCGGCCTGGAGCGCAACGTGGAAATGCCCGGCACAGGGTCAGCCGGAAATTCTCCATGAGCGGGCTGCGCCGATTCAATGAGGTTTCGGGTTTTGTCCTCGCGGGGGGAGCGAGCCGGCGCATGGGATTTGACAAAGCCAGCTTGCCGTTTGGCTCGGAGAGGATGGTGGACCGGCAGATTCGCTTGCTGCGGGCCATTTGTCGTTCCGTATCGATCATCGGGCCACCCGGGAGATTTGCCGACACAGCAGTCCAGGTTTACGAGGACGAAATCCCAGGCCAGGGGCCTCTGGGTGGTATTCATACCGGGCTGCGCAGGGCGCGCACAGAGTTCAGCTTGTTTTTGAGCTGTGATATGCCCTTGATGGAGGAGCGGTTTCTCCGGTACCTCTGCGAGCAGGCATTGGCAAGCCGCGCCTCCGCGACGCTTCCCCCGCCTGGCGCGAAGGGGCGGTACCCCCTTTGTGCCGTATTGCGACGGCGTGTACTCTGGCGGGTCCGTTCCCGCCTTGCGTCCGGACAGAACCAAGTGGGTCGATTTTTCTCGAGTTTTCAGCGGCGCACCATCAGCAAGGTCGAGTTCGCGCGAGCTGGATTTTCCCCGCGCATCTTTTGTAACCTGAATACGCCAGAGGAATACAAGAGGGCGCGACAACGATCAATACACAGCGCCCCATGAACAGCCAAGAACCCAAAAGCATCGAATCTCCGTATGTTCGGTTCGTCCACGTTTACAAAGCGTTTGACGATCAGCGGATCCTCGAGGACGTGAATTTTGAGGTGCGTCGAGGCGAGATGGTGGTCGTGCTGGGGAAAAGCGGGGTGGGGAAGAGTGTGACCCTCAAGCACATTTTGGGCTTTCTGCAACCGGACGCAGGACAGGTTTTCGTTGCCGGCCTGGAAGTCTCGAAGATGCCCGAAGAGGAGTTGTTAGACGTCCGGCGGCGCGTGACCATAGTTTTTCAATCGGGGGCGCTGTTTGATTCGCTGACGGTGGGCGAGAATGTTGCCTATCCTCTTCGGGAGCGTGCGGAACGCGGCCTGGCGCTCGATGAAGATAGAATTCAGGCCCGAGTCGGTGAACTCTTGGCGATGGTGGAATTGGATGGCGTCCGCGATCTCATGCCTTCGGACCTGAGCACCGGCATGAAGCGCGCAGTGGCCATCGCGCGAGCCCTTGCCGCCAAGCCGGAAGCGGTTCTTTACGACGAGCCAACCACCATGGTGGACCCGCTTATGGCGCAGACCATTGCTGACCTGATTCTGAAACTGAAGCGCCAGGCCGGCCTCACCTCGGTGGTGGTGACCCACGATATGAAGCTGGCACGCAAGCTGGCTGACAGGGTGGTATTCCTCGTGGATGGGCGCGTGGCGTTCTTCGGGGCGGTGGATGAGCTGGACGCATCCCCGGAACCGATGGTGCAGGATTTCATTCGGCTCGACGAGGTTTCTTTCTTGAGACAGAACAGTTGACAGTCAACAGTCGGCAGTCAACAGTTAAACGATGAAATCCAAAACCAGTATGACTCTTGACCGCGTCCTTTCGCGGTTTGGCTGGGCGTCGCGAGCTGTGGCGCGGGAAGCTATTCTTGCCGGGCGGCTGAAAGTAAACGGCAAGGTGGTGCGCGACCCGGACGTTTGGGTGCGGCCGGATCAGGCAGCCCTGCATCTTGACGGTCAGCGCCTGAAGCCGGCGCGCAAGACCTACGTGCTCTACTACAAGCCCAAAGGTGTCATTACCAGTCACGGTGATCCTGCCGGGCGCAGGACCGTGTACGAATACCTTGGGGACATCGGGAAGTGGGTGTCGCCCGTGGGCCGGCTGGATAAGGACACCTCCGGCCTTCTCCTCCTAACCAACGACACTGAGTTTGCCGACCACGTCACCAACCCCCGCAGCAAAGTTCCCAAAACCTACCTCGTGAAGGTCAGCGGGATTCTGAGCGAAGAGACTGTCGCCAAGCTGAACGCCGGCGTCGAGATGAAGCGAGGCGATTGGGCAAGCCCCATCAGCGTGCAGCGCGTCGAAGACCGGGGAAAATATACCTGGTTGGAAGTCGTGCTGGCGGAAGGGAAAAACCGCGAGCTCCGGCGCATGATCGAAGCGGTGGAATTTAAGGTTCTCAAATTGGTCCGCACGGGCATTGGCCCGTTAACATTGGCCGGACTGGAAGTCGGGAAGTGGCGCGAACTGACCCCCAGCGAGGTGGCCGCAGTCCGTAAGTCTTCAGCAAGCCCCAGGGAAAACCGCCCCGGACTGGATGCTGGGCACCCGGGCTCGACCGCCTGGTGATGGAAATGTGATTACCAAAGAGGCCAGGATCGGTATATATTGCCTGTACCAAATTCCCTGATCAGTGTCCTTTGAACTATGAATCGTGCAGCGCGAAAAGAAAAGAAACCGGCACTCGGCACTCAGCGCATCAAAGTAGCTGTTGTCCAAGCAGCTCCCCTCGTTTTCGATCGCCAACGCACCCTGAAGAAAGTTCACGCACTGGCTCGCGATGCAGCCCGCCAGGGCGCCCAGTTGGTGCTGTTCCCGGAGGCGTTTGTCTCCGGCTATCCTCGGGGGATGGACTTCGGAGCGGTGGTGGGTTCGAGGTCGGAGAGAGGGCGAGAAGACTTCCGTCGATATTGGGAGAGCAGCGTGGACGTGCCCGGCCCAGCCGTCGAGGAACTGGGCCGGGCGGCGCGAGAAAACCGTATCTACCTGGTGATCGGTGTCGTCGAGCGGGAAGGTGGCACTCTCTACTGCACGGTATTGTTTTTTGCTCCGGACGGCAGCTTTCTCGGCAAGCACCGGAAGGTCATGCCGACGGGAGCGGAGCGCCTGGTATGGGGGTTCGGAGATGGTTCCACAATGCCGGTGTTCGAGACTTCCTTGGGAAGATTGGGCGCGGTGATCTGCTGGGAAAACTACCTGCCCTTGATGCGAGCGGCGATGTACGCGAAGGGCATCGAGATTTATTGCGCACCCACCGCCGACGCCCGCGACTCCTGGGCTGCTTCCATGCGGCACATCGCCATCGAGGGACGCTGTTTTGTTCTTTCCTGCAATCAATTCAACCGTCGGCGTGATTTCCCGGATGATTACGACGCAGTTTATGGCCATGACCCCGAAGCGGTCGTCACCCGCGGCGGCAGTTGCATCGTCGATCCGTTCGGCAATTTTCTTGCCGGGCCTAACATGGAAGGCGAAGCGATTCTGATGGCCGAGATCGATCGCGGGCAGATCATCCGCGGCAAGTACGATTTGGATGTCGTCGGCCATTACGCGCGACCGGACATTTTCCAACTCCACGTGGACGAACAGCCGAAACGCCCCGTAACCACCCACTCCAGCGACCCCAAGAAACCTGCGCTTCGAACTGGCCGTCGGGCTGTTCCCAGTCCGGTGGAATAGCATAGTCTCGCCTTGTATGTATTCGCCCGGCCGGTGAGGCATATTCAAACCTAAGCCGAACACGGGAGGCCGCAAGCCGCGGGTGGCGCATGCATTAGCGACTACACACGGGTGGCTCAGACATCGTTTTGAAGCTGTGAGAGAATTACGAAACAAATCTCTCACCACAGAGGCACTGAGACCTGAAAAGGAAGGGCATTTTCTCTGTGTCTCGGTGCCTCCGGGGTTAATGCAATCGATTTTTTCACACCTTCTTTGGGATGTCTGCTTACGAGATTCAGGGCATGGGACAGTTGCTGGTCTGCCCCCACCCGCACGGTCCGCCCATTTGCATCCGGCCATAAATATGCCAGGCTTGTTTTTATGAGAACGACGGTTGATATTCCCGATCCGCTTTACCGCGAGCTCAAGGGAAAAGCCGCGACCGAGGGACGCTCAGTAAAAGAACTGATCCTTCGGGGAGTCGAGGCCGAACTCCAGTCCAATCGAAGGAAGCGGGGACGACGCGTTTCCCTTCCCATCATCCGATCTAAACGGCCGGGGTCCCTGCGCTTAGATAATGCCAAGATTTGCGAGATCATCCCTTTCCCCTGATGTGAACATTCGGAGACACATCACTCGTGAAAATGCACCGGATGCCTTGATCTGCATGCCCCAGACATCAAACTGGCATGTCCGGGCCACCGGCGGCCAAGGGTGCGGGGAGGTTGAAAGGTTTAACGTCGGTTGCCAGCTCGTGGACCGACACGAACGTCAGGGCATACATGCCGAGCGCCCGCGCTGCTTCCACATTCTCAGTGCGATCGTCAATGAAGAGGCATTCTTCGGGTTTGGAGTGCACCACTTTGAGGCAAGCGTGATAAATGGCGGCGTCTGGCTTGGCGAGTTGCACTTCTGCGGAAAAGCACACATAGTCGAAATCCCTGAACCAGGGAGCGTGTTGCCGCATGTAAGTGGAGATTTCGATGGGCATGTTTGAGAGGACGGCGATCATCAGGCCGCCGCTTTTCAGCGCCCGGACCCACTCCATCATGACGGGGTTCGCACGCATCCAAACGGCAATGTCATGGGCGATGAGGCTGTCGATTTGGGCAGGCGTGAGTTCCTTGCCGGCCGCTTTTGCAATGCGCCGCCAATAAACGGGACCGTCAATAGTCCCCCGGTCATAGTCGGTGCGCTTGCCCCAATAAATCTCCTCGAATAGCCTCCCGTCGATCCCTGCCAGTGCAGCCAATCTATGATAGTCGGATGGTTGCGGGGGGAGGCTCAAGACATAGCCAAAGTCGAAGATCGCGGTTGTGATTTTCATAGTTATTACGTTCCTGAAGGCTATGTCATACTCAGACCCGCCTCGGGTGGCGCATACATTGCATTTCATGTATGTGCCATTGATCTGACGGCAGAGGGCAGGTTGGGGCGCGTACATAAAGGACGATGTACGCGCCACCCGTGATCTCAAAGTTCTTCAGCATCCTGTCAGGATTCAAAAAGTGATTCCACGAACTCGCGCGGGTCGAAGGGGAGAAGATCGTCCACTTTCTCGCCGACGCCGACAAACTGGATGGGCAGGCCGAGCTCGTGAGCGATGGCAATCACCACCCCACCTTTGGCGGTGCCGTCGAGCTTGGTAAGAATAATGCCGGTGGCTCCGCCGTGGTCGATGAACTGACGGGCCTGCGCCAGGCCGTTCTGGCCGGTCGTCGCATCAATGACCAGCAGGACCTCGTGCGGAGCGTTGGGAATTTCGCGCGCCGCGATGCGGCACATCTTCTCGAGTTCGGCCATCAGGTTAAACTTCGTGTGGAGCCGGCCGGCGGTGTCCACAATCACCATGTCGCAATGGCGGGTCCGGGCGGCGGCCAAGGCGTCAAAAAGCACGGCGGCGGGATCGGCGCCGGACTTCTGCTTGATGATGTCAAGGTTAAGCCTGCCCGCCCATATTTCGAGTTGTTCTGTTGCGGCGGCACGGAATGTGTCCGCTGCGCACAGCAGGGGCTTGCGGTTCTGCTGCACGTAGAGGTTCGCCAGCTTGGCAATGCTCGTGGTCTTGCCCACCCCATTGACTCCGACTACGAAGATGACGGCGGGCATGCCGGCAGGGGGTTGCCTGGCAGCAGGGGCAGCGGTTTGCAGGCCGCCAGTGGGATTCTCGAGTATCCTGAGAATTTCCTGCTCGATCGCAGCGCGAAGTTGCTTGGGATCGGTGAGCTTTCTATGGCTGACTTGCTCGCGCAAACGGTCAAGAATCTCGCCCGTAGTCTTGACTCCCAGGTCGGCGGTGATGAGCGTGGTCTCGAGGTCGTCGAGAACCGACTGGTCGACCGTCTGTTTCCCTTCAACAATTTCCTCGATGCGCTCCACCAGTTGGGCCTTGGTGGAAGCAACTGCCTGCTTGAGGCGCTGGAAAAGGCCAGGCTTTTTCTCTTTTTCACTCGATCCGAAGAGGCTCAAAGGCATAGAATTGCATTTTATCTTGAAGCGGCGAAGATAGGGAAAGAAAAGGAAGCACGGTGTGCCGGTGTCATTTGCAAGACATGCACGTCCCAGTCGCAGTCATTCCCGCGAAAGCGGGAATCTGCTCCGCAAGGCTTCGGATATGCGATGTCGACGGACTGGATTCCCGCTTTCGCGGGAATGACGGATGCCTCCAAACGGCCCCCCATGCCAAATGACACCACGCCCCAATTGAACGAGCCGGAGAACAAAAAGCCAAATGGATAAATTCTCAATCTTGGGTGGCCACCCCTTAGAAGGCCAGGTAACCATCAGCGGGGCGAAAAACGCCGCTTTGCCGGCCATGACGGCCGCCCTGCTCACCGAGCAGCGTGTGATCCTTCGAAATGTCCCGAGGGTTCGCGACATCAGCACGCTGCGCAGCTTGCTGGAGGATTTGGGGGCAGATTCTTCCATCTCTCGTGAGGAACACGGCAACCGCGTGGAAATCGAGGCTCGCCGGCTGAACGAACCCGTAGCCCCCTACGATTTCGTGAAGCAGATGCGCGCCTCGATCCTTGTGCTCGGCCCGCTTTTGGCAAGGTTCGGCCGCGCGCGGGTCTCACTTCCCGGCGGATGCGCTATCGGCCTGCGTCCCGTCAATTTACATATCAAAGGGCTGGCCAAGCTCGGCGCCACGCTCACTATTGACCACGGGTACATCGAAGCCCGCACGGACGGGCTCAAAGGCGCGGACTTCCAATTCGATACCATTTCGGTGACGGGCACCGAGAACCTGATGATGGCCGCCACGCTGGCCGACGGGATCACGGTGCTGGAGAATGCGGCGCGGGAGCCCGAAATCCAGGACCTGGGGGCGCTACTCAATAAAATGGGCGCAAGTATTGAAGGCGCTGGAACCGACCGGATTGTCATTCGAGGGGTGAGCCGTCTGCACGGAGCCGAGCACCGGATTATCCCAGACCGCATCGAGACGGGCACGTTCCTTGTGGCCGCCGCGATCACCGGCGGGCGCCTCACGCTCAGTAACTGTAGCGACCCGAGCCAACTCTCGGCCGTCATGGCCAAGTTGGCGGAGGTGGGTGTGCGAGTCAAGAAGCCGCCCTCGATCTCGGGCCACGGCTCCGAGGCGAACGTGCTCGATGTACAGGCGGGTGAAGCCTTGCGCGCCTCAGATATGACGACGCAGGAGTACCCGGGCTTTCCCACCGATATGCAGGCGCAATACATGGCCCTGATGACGCAAGCCGAGGGGTCCTCCGCCATCACCGAGACGATTTTCGAAAACAGGTTCCTCCACGCCCTCGAGCTGGCGCGCATGGGCGCGGACATCTCCGTTAGCGGGCGAAGGGCGGTGGTCAAAGGGCGGAGGTTTCTCAGCGGGGCGAACGTGCAAGCTTCTGATCTGCGCGCCAGCGCCTCCTTGGTCCTTGCCGGCCTCGCGGCTCAGGGCGAAACCCTCATCGATCGCGTTTACCACATCGATCGCGGCTACGAGCGCATCGAAGAAAAGCTCAACAAAGTGGGAGCCAAAATCCGCCGCATTTCGGAAGGGTGAGCCGGCATCCTGAATCCTACTGACGGTCGCCAACCCTTGCCAAGGGCCTGATCTCCTTCCACTTTTTGAACCCGATACCCTTAATCACCATCAAATCTTCGACACGCCTGAAAGGTCCGTGCTTCTCGCGGTAAGCTACGATTTGTTTCGCCAGACCGGGTCCGATTCCGGGGAGCTTCTGGAGGTCATTCGCGGTGGCTTTGTTGATGTCGATTGCCGCCGCCGGGGGATTGGCGGTCTTTCTCTGCTTCTGAAGGGCAAACACCCAACTATTGCAAAGCGCTCCCCCCAACATGACCACCAACGCGAATATGCAACCGAGGTACCTGAACAATTCCCCAACCTCGCCCTGACCCATCCAATACGGCTTGGGCAGACAATCGTAACATCCTCCAACCCAATCTTCAGACCCTTTGTTGAATTCTCCCACTCATTAACTTCTCACGAAAAGGTTAACCCTATTGGGAAGGAAATCCCTCTTCGCGTAAAAGGTTCACTACCCGCGAAACTGATTGCCCGGTTAACCGACCACCGAGTGGCACTTCAGCGAAAGTCATACCGCCTCGTGAGAATAACCGTCGGATGGCAAAGTGCGCAGGTTCAATAATGAGCCGGACATTAGCGGATCGTCCGATGGAGAAGCTTAGGATTTTACCGTGGGATACACACCGGGAGAAACTTTGGAACTTCTCGTGTACCCCACCTGATGAAGATAGAGAGATTCCAGTTATGAGCGAGATTCTTTCAAGGGTGTTCGTTATCGGCGTCCTCCTGTTTTACGCCGGGCTGATTACGGGGCTCCTGTTATGGAATCTGGGGCGATGGCTTCGCGGCGCAGGCAAGAAAAGGAAATGGCCCGCCATCCTGGAACACCTCAGCGCATCGCGCTTCTTCAATCGTCCCCATGATGCCCAATAAGCACGCTAGTGTGCTGTAACATCCAATTCTTGACAATTGTCACGGGGCACTGCCTGGTTGTAGGGGTACGGCTTGCCGTACCCTTTTGGTTCGGTCGCACGATAAAAATGAAGAGGGTACGGCAAGCCGTACCCCTACAACCAGGGCGCAGTCTGCTGGCCGCAACCAAAACGAGATTCTCTGTGTCCTCCGTGCCTTTCAAGCCTTAACACAGAGCACACGGAGCGTCTCAGTGATCCCGCGCCTGCGGGACTCTTCTGGCCACGGAGGACACGGAGGGAAAATGCACCGAAAGGGCTCTTTTGAAGACAAGCGGGCGTATACTCTCAAGCGGCGGCACGCCGAAAGGGGAATTCCGGTCAATACGAGTTGGGGGTCGGGAGATGAAGAACCGTTTTCGCCTGATTATCTTCGTGCTGGTCGCAGCCGCAGTCCTTTTCGTTGCTAGTCCGGGGCGATCGCAACAGACGGCCTTCTATGTTTCACCTGGTGGCAATGACAGCAATGCGGGTACGGAGGCACAGCCTTTCAAGACTTTAACGAAGGCTCGGGATACGGTCAGAACCCTGAACAAGAGTATGACCAAGGACATCGTCGTGTACCTTCGGGGCGGGACATACGAGGTTGACCAGACCCTTTCTTTCGATGAGAGGGATTCGGGAACCCATGGCCACACCATCATTTACAAGAGCTACGCTGGCGAGAAGGCCGCTATCTGCGGAGGCCGGAAGATAATCGGATGGGAGCGGGATTCGGGCAACGTCTGGAAAGCGCGAATCGGCCTTGCTGACTTCCGACAGCTTTATGTCAATGGCGTGCGCGCGGTGCGGGCGAGAGGCGGACGGCTGCCGGGCGCGGAGCTCTACGCGAGAGACGGGTACAAGACCTCCGACGTGAGTATGGCGACGTGGGGAAACCAGAGCGATATCGAGTTCATTTACGATCTGGAATGGGAGAGGATCATCGCCAAGGTCCACTCGATCCGGAAAGAGGGTTCTAACGCGGTGGTCACCATGCTCCAGCCCTACTTCACCCTCGTGCGGCTAAAAGGCGGCGTGCAACCCAGCTTTCCCACTTATATCGAGAACGCTCGCGAGCTCCTGGATGCGCCGGGCGAATGGTATTTCGACCGGACGGCCCAAGTGGTGTACTACATCCCCCGCGCCGGCGAAGAGGTGAATTCAGCGGAGATCATGGCCCCGGCGGTCGAAAAGCTGCTGGAACTCAGGGGAAGCCTGGATGCTCCCGTACACCACATTCAGTTCGAAGGCATCACGTTTTGCCACGCATCCTGGGTGCGGCCCAGCCAGGTCGGCCTCGTTGACGTCCAGGCCAATTTTGTTATCACTCCCCATAACCTGATCGCCCGTAACGACGGGAGCGTGGACAATCTCCACAACGAGAACAGCAAAAGTCCCTCCAACGTCGTGCTGCATGCCGCGAAGTCGATTCGCTTCGAACGCTGTACCTTCACCCAATTCGGCAGTGGCGGAATCGACTTGGAGTACGGTTCGCAAGACAACATCATTTCGGGCAGTAGGTTTTATGACCTCTCGGGGTCCGCCATCCAGGTTGGCGACGTGATTGATCATCACCCGCGCGACCCCCGCGAAGTCGTGAAAAACAACCAGATCGTGAATAACTATATTCATGATGTGGCCATCCAGTACGTCGCTGGGGTCGGCATCTTTGCGGGGTACACGGATGGAACGGTGATCGCCCATAACGAAATTCGCAACTTGCCTTACAGTGGCATTTCCGTCGGCTGGGGATGGGGGGAAGAGGATGCCGGGGGCTCCGATCAATATTACCAGCCTATTACTTATAAGGAGCCCACGCCCTCCAGGGACCTTCACTGCGAATACAATCATATCCGTAACGTCATGTTGGAACGCAACGACGGCGGTGGAATATACACGCTCTCCAATATGCCGGGATCCATCATTCGCGGCAACCTCATCCATGATAACGCCGGCCGGCCTGGCGGGATTTATCTTGACGAGGGCAGCGGGTACATCGAGGTCACCGGGAACGTGGTTTACAATGTCAATAAAGCAATGAATTACAATAACCGGCCACAAAACAGAATCGCCACATGTCACGAGCACGATAACTACTTTGACCTCAAACCTACAGACCGTGGTTTCCCGAAAACGGTGGCGGACAAAGCCGGTCTTGAGCCTGCGTATCGCGACCTGCTAGAACCTGACGAGGGTGGTCAAGTACACTAGCCGGCTATCATCCGAGGTGCTCTATGACACAGACTCGTAGGCAGTTCCTGTTCGGCATTGCTCCCCTGGTGCTTCCTGCGGCAGTCTTCGGCCGAGGCGGCGCTGTGGCGCCCAGTAACCGCGTGACGGTGGCCATGATTGGCATGGGCCGTCAGGCAGTGCAAGTCAACGTCAAGCAATTCTTCGAAATGCCCGACGTGCAGGTGGTCGCCGTCTGCGACGTGGATGCCTGGCGCCTGGAGAACGCCAAGAGGCAGGTGGAGGAGGCTTACGCCAGAAAAGCGCCCTCCGGCGGTTACAAAGGCTGCCTGGCTTACAAGGACTTCCGCGAAGTACTGGCGAACCAAAGCATCGACGCAGTAATGATCTCTGCTCCCGATCACTGGCACGTGCCGATCTCAATGCAAGCGATCAAAGCGGGCAAGGATGTGTCGTGCGAAAAGCCTCTCACTCGATCCATCGGGGAAGGCCGGCACCTCTCCGACCTGGTGATGAAGCACCAGCGCGTGTTTCGCACGGACAGCGAGTTTCGCTCGCTGGGGAATTTCTACCGCGCCGTCGAACTCGTTCGCAACGGGCGCATCGGCAAGCTGCACACCATACGGTCAGGCGTGCCGTTTGACGATGTCGCTTGCCCGCCGCAGCCGGAAATGCCCGTCCCGCCGGAACTCGATTACGAGCGCTGGCAGGGACCCGCACCGCGTGCCCCGTACACTGAAAAGCGGGTTCACCAGCCGCATTCGTACGAACGTGGGGGGTGGATGCGCCACCTTTACTATTGCGACGGGATGATTACCAATTGGGGCTGCCACCTGAATGACATTGCGCAGTGGGGAAACGGGACCGACCGGACCGGCCCGGTGGAGGTCGAAGGGCATGGCGAATGGCCACCGCCTACCAACTTTTGGAACGTGCCGGTCACCTTCGAGATTAATTACCGCTATGCGAATGGCGTCCGCCTGATCTACAAAGTCGAGAAGCCGTACGTGAAATTCGAGGGCGAAGAAGGGTGGATCTATGCCGAGTATGGCAAACCGCTGCAGGCCGAGCCTGCTTCTATTCTGGGTTCAGTCATCAGCGAAAGTGAGATCCATTTCCCGTTCAAAAGCGACAAACAGGATTTCATCGATGCGGTGAAGACGCGCGGGCGGACGCTGGAGGACGCCGAAGTTGGGCACCGCACTACTTCGTTGTGCCACCTCGGGCATATCGCCATCCGAGTGGGCAAGCGGCTGGAGTGGGACCCCGCGAAGGAACAGTTCACCAACAGTGATGGCGGAAACGCCTGGGTCAATAAACGGATTCTCAACCCAAAACATGCATGAGGAGACGAACTCATGAGATCAGCCCTTTTCCTACTGACCTTTTCGATCGTGCTTGCCCTGCCTCTGCGGGCTGCGGAAGGACTTACAAACCCCTTTTTTGCGTTCGATAACGGCACGGGTCGTGATCAGAAGACGCCGCCGGAAGATCAGGCGGAACTAGTGAAACGAACTGGATACGCCGGCCTGGGTTTTTCCGGCGCCCAAGGCGTTCCGGAGATGCTCAAAGCCCTCGAAAGCCGTGGGCTCAGGCTTTTCAGCATCTACGTTGCTTCGCGAGTTGACGGTGAGAATCCCGGTTTCGATCCCGCCCTGCCGGAAGCCATGAAGCAGCTAAAAGGCCACGGAACCGTGATTTGGCTTACAGTTCAGGGGAAATCCCCGGATGGCGAGGCACGCGCAACGAAGATTGTCCGCGAAGTCGCCGATATGGCGGCTGGTTCGGGTTTGCGGGTAGTTCTCTATCCGCACATAGGTTTCTATGTGGGGCGCATTGAAGACGCGTTGCGTATCCGAAAACTCGCTGACCGTCCGAACGTGGGTGTCACATTCAACCTGGCACACTTCCTTGCCGCCAAGGATGAGCCCAACCTGGATCTGCGATTGCGAGAGGCGCTCCCTTTTCTGGAAATGGTCAGCATCAACGGAGCGGACCACGAAGGAGATTGGTCCCGGTTGATTCAGCCTCTCGACCGAGGTGAATTTGATGTCTACGGCCTTCTAAAGAAGCTGAGATCGATGGGTTACAAAGGTCCCATCGGCCTGCAGTGTTACCAGGTGTCCGGCGATATGGAAGAGAACCTGAGACGCTCGATGACGGCTTGGCGCAACTTTTCCAGAAGATTGGCCGCAGAAGAGTGACGACCGCAGGCAACCCGCGTTGAAAGCAGAAGGCAGTAAGCAGAAAGCAGTAGGCCGCGGGCAAGAGGAAGAAAGCAATTCACAAATCGCAATTCAGATTTCAGAACGGGGCCAGTCCCCAGCCCCGCTTTTGTCGAATTGTTCAGAGTGGCATGGCCGCCTTTTCCTTCAGAGCCTTGATGCGGTCGCGGATCTGAGCAGCCTTTTCAAACTCAAACTGCTTGGCGGCTTCGCGCATCTGGTTCTCGAGACTCCTGGTCAGCTCCTCGATCTGGTCAGGGGATACATCGTCGTCCGGCAATTCGGCAGGCACTGTAACATAATCCGCCGCCACGATGGAGGCCAGGGCCATATCCACTGGTCTGACAATGCTTTCAGGAGTGATGCCGTTATCCTCGTTGTAGCGTGTCTGTTTGGCCCGCCGCCGATTGGTTTCGGAGATCGCCTGGCGCATGGATTCCGTCGTGTGGTCGGCATAGAGGATCGCCTTCCCGTGCAAATTCCGCGCCGCCCGCCCCATGGTTTGAATCAGCGCACCCGCCGAACGCAGGTAGCCTTCCTTATCGGCGTCCAGGATGGCGACCAGCGAGACCTCCGGCAGGTCGAGCCCTTCGCGCAGGAGGTTAATACCGATCAGGACGTCGAACTCACCCCGCCTTAGGTCGCGCAGGATCTTCACGCGCTCCAGAGTCTCGATCTCCGAGTGAAGGTAACGGCAACGCACGCCGACTTCGGCGTAATACTCCGCCAAGTCCTCGGCCATGCGCTTGGTGAGCGTGGTGACCAGAACTCGTTCATTGGCCTCGGCCCTGCTGCGAATATCACCCAACAGGTCCTCAATCTGGTGGCGCGTGGGACGGACCTCAACCTCAGGGTCAATGAGGCCTGTGGGGCGAATAATCTGCTCCACCACTTCCCCGCCGGTCTTGGTCAGCTCGTAAGGGCCCGGGGTGGCGGAGACGTAAATTACCTGTCCCACCCGATGCTCGAATTCCTCGAAGGACAGGGGGCGGTTGTCCAGGGCGGAGGGTAGCCGAAATCCATAGTCTACAAGAGTCTGCTTGCGGGAGCGGTCGCCGCGGTACATGCCGCGCAGTTGGGGCACGGTCTGGTGGCTCTCGTCGATGAAGATCAGGGCGTCGGGTGAAAGGTAGTCGAGTAGGGTGGGGGGCGGCTCTCCCGGCAGGCGGCCGGAAAGATGGCGCGAATAGTTTTCAATCCCGTGACAGTAGCCGATCTCCCTCATCATTTCGAGATCGAACATGGTGCGTTGATGAATGCGCTGAGCTTCCACCAGCTTTCCTTGCTTCTCGAGCTCGCCCCGCCACCACTCCAGCTCGCTGAGGATGCGCTGTATGGCGTCTTCTTTCCTTTCGGCAGGCAGAACGTAGTGGGTGCGAGGATAAATGGGCAGGCGGGAGTATGTTTGCTTCACCTGGCCGAACAGCGGGTCAATCTGGGCCAGATTCTCTACCTGCTCGCCCCACATTTCGATGCGGTAGGCGACATCCTCGTAAGTGGGAAAAACCTCAATCACGTCGCCGCGCACGCGGAAGGCGCCCCGCCGGAAATCCGTGTCGTTGCGTTCGTACTGGATTTCGACCAGCTTCCGCAGGATATCCTGCCGTGCAATCTTCTGCCCTTTCTCCAGCAGCAAGACCATTCCGAAGTAGGCCTCAGGCGACCCCAAGCCATAAATGCAGCTCACGCTGGCCACCACGACGCAATCGCGACGCTCGAAAAGCGAGCGAGTGGCGGACATGCGCAGCTTGTCCAGCTCGTCGTTGATGGTCGCTTCCTTCTCGATGTAGACGTCGCTGGCGGGGAGGTAAGCTTCCGGCTGGTAATAGTCGTAGTAGCTTACGAAGTACTCGACGGCGTTGCGCGGAAAGAAGGAGTGGAACTCGTGGTAAAGCTGGGCGGCAAGGGTCTTGTTGTGAGCCAGAATCAGGGTGGGGCGGTTCACGGCCTCAATCACCTTGGCGACGGTAAAGGTCTTGCCGGACCCTGTAACCCCTAACAAAACTTGATGAGGCTTGCCTTCCTCAATCCCCCGCAGCAGCTCCTGAATGGCCGTCACTTGGTCGCCACGAGGCTGGTAGTCACTCGAGAGATCGAAATCCATGGAGCTGAGTTCGCGTCCCGCCATCATTTGATTATCCCCACCGGCTTTCAAGCATATTATGTTACCATGGTCGGGTTTCGCGGCAGTCAAATCGCATGATAAGGCGGGGTTAATGAATCAGATTAGATGGGGGCGAGGGCGTTGGTTCACAGGTGGGCTTTTGATGGCGGGGCTTTTAATGGGTGGCGTGTACGGACGGACACTCGGCGGGCAGGCGCCGGCGAGGCCGACCGCGAGTGCTGCCACGGCCGCTCAATCACCCTCGGCCGGTAAGATAGTGCTGAAGGTCGGAGATGAGTCGGTAACTCAAGGGGATGTTGAGGCGACCCTCAATTCGCTCACTCCGCAAGCCCAAAGGTCGCTGTCCGTGCAGGGTCGCAAGCCTCTTGGGGACCAGATCGCAATGATGTTCATTCTCTCTGAGCAAGCCGTCAGCCATCATCTTGAATCCACTGCTGCCTTCCAACACGCGCTTGCCATGGCACGGCGTCAAATCCTTGCACAGGCAGCGTACCAGGAAGTCGCGCGACAATCTGTAGTAACCCCCCAAGAAATCAGCGGATATCTTGCGTCGCACCAAAGCGAGTTCGAAGAAACTCAGATCGAACAAGTCGTGGTTCGCAAGAAGCCGGAAGGAGCGAAGGCAGGAACTCCAGGGTTTTCGGCGGAAGATGCCAAAACCCGCGTGGAGGAAATACGGAAGGCTTTAAGCTCCGGCGACGATCCCAAGAAGGTAGCCGAGAAATATCAAGTGCCGAATCTCATCCGGGTGGATGCCGAACCCGTTGTCGTTCACCGGGGAGCCATGCGAGCGGACATGGAAAAGGCGGCCTCCGAACTCAAAGATGGGCAAGTTTCGGAGGTGTTTGACTTTCCGCAGATGCTGGTGTTCTTTAAACTTGTATCCCATAAGGTGGGGGAATTGAAGAACGTCTCTTCCCAAATTGAGGATACCCTCCGGCAGCAAAAGATCACCAGCGCTCTGGACGCGCTCAAGAAGAATGCGAAGATTTGGATGGATGACGCTTACTTCGCCGCGCCCAACCAGCCCGGGTCCCAGGGGGCAATTAAACCAGCGGTGCAGCCGGGAGGACCTGCGACTCCTAAATAGTCGCACCTTGACGATCCCTGTGCGGGCGTCTGACCTCTGTCAGCTATGTCAATCAAATCATTTTTCAACAGGTTTGTTGAAAACCTTGTGGAAAAGGCCACTCGATGTTACGGGAAGGTTAAGGATTGGAAGAGCTTTTAACTCTTTGCACCAATCTGTAGCATCTCCAAACTCACCCTGAAAAACCCAGACTATTCTCCTTTCTTTGGCACTAAAGGAGGGGCTGCGGCCTCTTAAGTTTAACCTCAATAACTTGATTATCTTCTTCGAGTTCTATTTCCTTGCCATAACTTTGGCGATGCTCAGCCGTGACGGACAAATGGACAGTTCCTTTTGGGATCTCGGTGAATTGGTACCGCCCTTGAGCGTTTGTTTTCGCGCCGTACGAGACGCTATGGCGGAACCTGCCAGGTGGCTGGAAACTGAGCGTAAGCCGTGCTTGACTGATGGGGTCGCCCGTGTCGGCCTCTTTGACCACAACGGTAAGGTTGGCCTGAGGAATTGGTTGTTGCGGCGCGGGTTTTGACACCCCGCAAAAAAGCATGATTGCAGCACCGACGAAAACCCAAGCTCGAAATCTCAGATGATTGGAGCGCAGCATGGAATCGTTCCTCCTTTCCAGACACCCTTTGACCTAGCCATATCCTTAACAGAGTGGACGAAGAAGGCAATCCGGAGTTGCCGTAGCCTTCTTTCTCGACGCCAGGGGCACCTGAAAACCAACTACCAACATCATAACCCACTTTCCCAAAGCTTCAAGTATCAACAACCCCGATTTGATCCCGCTTGGAAGCAGCCTCTACGCGTCCTCCACAGTTTCTGCCGGCTTCACCGAATCGGATATCCACTGCAAGTAGTCGCGCGAGCCATCGATAACCGGGAGGCAGATGATCTCGGGCGTGTGATAGCTGTGGACCTTTGAAATCTCGGTCCTTATCTCAGGGAACAATTCCCTGGTGCTCTTGATGATCAGCAAGAACTCCTTCTCCTCGACGATTTGGCCTTCCCAGCGATAAACTGACTCAATGGGTTGTGAGATGTTAACGCACGCTGCAAGTCGAGTTTCCACCAGATGGCGGGCGATTTTCTTGCATTCGCCCCGACTGGCGGCGGTGACGAATATAACGACTTTGTCGGTCACAATTCCTCCCCCAACGGCGGAATTGCCTGCTTGCTCGAAACCACCGCCAAAGATACAATAGCCTCAGTGGACTCGGCAATGCCATTCGTTCCGCCGCTGGCGATTGGCGTGGAGTAAGGGCATCGTGTTGCTGTGACTGGAGTAGCGGTCTCCGTTGGATGGGAAACGCTGTCAGAGCCAGGGGTCAGGTGGGTTTTAACCCCGAATGCCTTTGTGCTTGAACCATGGATAAGCTCTCTTGGGACGCCGCAACCCTACGCCGTAACGCCACCTACTTCCTTATTCTGATTTGCATTGCGCTGTTTGTTCACGAGATATTTGGGCCCCACGGCTTCCTGGCCCTTCGCCAGGAGAAGAAGGAAACCGAGAGTCTCCGTCAACAGATTCGGAAACTTCAGTATGAAAACGAGCAATTGGATAAGCGCGTCAAGGCACTGCAGTCCGACCCGAAGGCTATCGAAGGCCTGGCACGGGAAATGCACATGGCGCGTCCGGGAGAGGTCATTTACACCTGGCCGGAAAAAGATCCGAAAAAAGGCCAGACTTCTCCCAATTTCCAGGAGAGCCCACCAAAATGAATCGCCAAGCTCCGGAAACCGAGCATGCAGCACGTTTGGCAACTGCCCGAAAGCCGGCCTTACCGTACAACGCCTTCGAGCGGGCTTGATGCCGCGGCGTAGAGTTTCTTTTGCATGCGGCCGGCCAGATAAGCCTGTCGTCCGGCGATCACGGCGTGCTGCATGGCCTGGGCCATCAGGATGGGGTCCTGAGCGCCGGCAATGCCGGTGTTCATCAGGACAGCATCGGCGCCGAGCTCCATGGCAATGGTCGCATCGGACGCTGTTCCCACGCCCGCGTCAAGGATGAGGGGCACGCTGGTGATCATCTCGCGCAGGATACGTATATTGGCGGAATTCTGAATGCCCAACCCGGAGCCGATGGGGGCTCCGAGCGGCATCACCGCGGCAGCGCCGGCGTCGATCAGTCGCCGGGCGGCAATCAAATCGTCGTTCGTATAGGGCAGGACTACAAAACCTTCCTTGACCAGTATTTCGGTAGCCCGCACCAGTTCGAAGTTGTCGGGGAAGAGCGTTTTCTCGTCTCCTATGACTTCCAGTTTGATCCAGTTGGAGAGGCCCACTTCCCGAGCCAAACGCGCGGCGCGGATGGCTTCATCGCCGGTGTAGCAGCCGGCGGTATTCGGCAGAATGAAGAACTTCTTGCGGTCCACATAATCGAGCAAAGACTCCTTGCTGCGGTCCGTGAGATTCACGCGACGGACGGCGACCGTCACCATTTCTGCACCGGAAGCCTCGTGGGCCCGCGCCATTTCTTGAAAGCTCTTGTACTTTCCAGTGCCGATGATCAATCGCGAATGGAACTCCCTGTCCGCAATCCGTAGAACGTCGTTGTCCATTTTTAGCTCCTTCAATTTGATTCTAGATGCGGAAGGATGAAATTGCAATGAAGAGGGCGGGGGAGTAGTGGCTCATTTTGGTTTTGTAGCGCCGGGCTTTAGAGTCTGTGTGAAAACTCGTGTCTGGCATTGGCCAGGCTGGACCCCCGCTTCCGCGGGGGTGACAGCGTTGGATTTAGGGGCTGTATTCCGACCTGTCATTCCCACGAAAGCGGGAATCCACGAGTTTTCACACAGACTCTTTAGCCCGGCACGGCACCAAAATACCCCGATATATCGGGGCGCTACGCCAAACTGAGTCGCTACCGCCGGGGGAGTCGGTGATAGATTGGGGAAGAAATTACATTAATTGCTCGCCCGTTTCGGAGTCGAATACCCAGGTACAGGCGGCCGGCAATTGGGCTTCGATTCGCTGCCCATTGCGCAGCGTCAGCGTGCGAGGTCCGCCCGAAGCAGAGTGTACGAGCAGCATGCCGTTGCCGACATAGACGACGTCGCCCTGATCATTGTAAATGTGCACGCCGGCTTCTCGCAGCAGATACCGCAGCAAGTTGGGATCGCGCAGAGGAACGCTGGAGAACCACGCCGTGTGGCCCGCCAGCCGTTTCCGCGCCAGGCCAGCGTGCTCGCTCGCTTGCAGTTTCCCGAGGACCGTGGCACCGGCGTCATGCGCCGCGAATAGCGGTTCAATTGCCCGCTCGAACCCGAACGTGCAGGCGGGAGCGCCCGCGGCTCGAACCACCACGCGCGCCGGAGAGGTCTTGACGGAAACCACCGCGATTCCAATCAGCCCCGAGATTCCTTCCGCGTCCAATGTGGCGCCGTCGATCAGGCCCGGAGCGCACGACCAGAACAGGTGCCTGCCGTCTTGCGCCACTTTGGTTCGGATAAGTTTCCGTTGGCTGGGATCGATGCAGAAAGTGTTGGCAAAAATCACGGCCTTGTAGGGCCGCAGATCGAGCTCCTCCAGGTCAAAGAGGTACACCATATCGAACGCCGCGCCGCTGTGGAAGAGGTCGGCAGTCGTGCCGTCCAAAAGTTCCGTCGAGACGGGGTCGAGATCTCCATTGTGGGCGGTGTAGTAGAACGACTCCGTGTCGAAGACCAGCAGGACATCGGCCCCGGACGCAAAGGGCCGGCGGTAGCGTGCGGCCTGCAGTTTCTGGAGCTTCGCAATCTCTGCCTGCATCTCCCGCGAGTCCCAACAGCCCGCGGCTCCCCAGGTTGGCTGGACCTCATGCTCGCAAACCAGGTCGTAATACCAGAGCCCCATCCCCCGGCTGCATGGGCCGAGCACGTTGCGGCGGAGAATGGCCACGCTCTGGGCGCGAGCCTGCTGCCGATCCGCGATCCTCAGATCCCAGATATCCGGCAGAGTATCCATTTCGTCGAGCGTCAACTTGCCGTGCCGCCGGGCCGATTCCAACAAGCCGCGCGACATTCCCGGCATCCCCAACTCCAGGTGTTTGTACGATTGCGGCGCGCAGAGCACGTCCACGTAAGGTGATTCCAGCGCCTGTCGGACTTCCAGGTGCCCACCCATGCCCATGCGCCCGAACATGGTGAACCAGTACCCGTGAAAGCCGCCGGTCAGGATGGGTCGCGGCCAGCTTTCCTTTACGGTCCGGCAAAAATGGATGAAGGAGTCGGTGACAGCCTGGTGCTGGCAGTGCAGATAGTCAATGACTTTACGGTCGCGCCGCGGATTGCGAAAGTATCCGTCACAACGCATCCGTTCTTCGACGCCGGGAACTGCCGCCCGGGCCAGAGAAGCGTCGCGGTCATTCCACGCCGTCTGCAGCGCCTGGTCGGTACTGTACTTCGCTCGCAGCCACTGGCGAAAATGGCTGGTCATGGCAGGACCGGTATCGGGTTCGTTGTCAACGAAACCGTAGTAGTGCCATTCACCGTAAACCCCGGCGGCTACCTGAACGCAGAAGAGCGCCTCGCCCTCCGGCGTCGCGGCCAGGGCTTGGCAGAACTCGCGCGTTTTCGCGCCGCACTCGTCGAGCCAGCGTTGGGAAGCCAAGCTGTGACGCGGCACTCGCTGGAGGTCAAATTCCATCGGGACCCAGGAGGGAAGTCCCCAGCCGAGCGGATGTCCCAGAGGTCCGTTCGCCCACTGCACGCATTCTTCCGGATGCGCCTGGTTCCACCAGGGTGGTGAATTGACCTGTAGCCGCAGCATGACCGCAGCTTCCGGACAGGCGTCCAGAATGCCGCGGATCTGCTTCCTGGCGCGCTCGATGTTGAACTCCCGCTCGGAGGTCCAGAGCTGCTCCATCCACACCTCCGCCTGGAAAAGCCGCACCCCGGCGCTGGCGAATTCGGCGATGCTGTATTGCGCTCTCTCTTCCCAGGCGAAGCGGTAACCCGGGCAATGCCCCAGCGAGTAAATTACCGGCAGCGCCGGCTGGCCATCCACATACAGGGTGGGACGCTCCTGTTGCATGGCGATGCGAGCACCTAGGTGCTCCCCGGCGCGTCGCTCCAGCCCGCTTGCCGCGTTCGGAGCAAGCGCTGGAATTGCGCCGATCGCCAGAAACTCCCGGCGGTTGATTCGATTCATTTCTGCTCCTTGGCGATCAAAGACTTTGCGCCAGCGTCTGGCCGGTGCATACTTGCCGTGGGTTGAGGTGTGAGCGAAGTCGCATTCTGCCCTGGCGATTTGTTGCTCTCACGCCTGGTAAGAAACGCGGCGGATGTGCCGCTCGCAGGATCGTGTAAACATAGCGCGGTGGGACATGTGGCGATGCCGCGATGTGTGCTGGTCCTCAATCGGAATTTCCGCCACCCTTTCCCGATCGACCGGTAACATACACCCGACCGCTTCTGAAGGCAAGGTTCAGCCGAGATTGCAGCGCTTGGTGCCCCCGCAGACCACGAAAGGGGCCAGTTTTGCCGCTTGCCTTCCTTAATCGTCGCCGCGGCGATTTCGGCTGTCCCATGTTAATGGGAGATCCATACCGCCTCCCAGAAATCAACTCACTTGTTTTTGACTTCTGGTACAGGTACAATCAGTCAGGTCAGGGCACTGAATCAATAGTTCGGGTTGGGGGTGAAACTGCTTTGTGAGGGGGTTCTTCCCCAAAGCGTGACCAGGATTGCCGGTCCGCCTTCGGGTTAGACCCTACCCCCGCAGGCCTTGCCAAAATTCCGATGAATGCTGAGGAGGCATGCGATGATCAAGAGAATTACGATGGTTGTGGTGACGCTGTTCGCTTTTGGCTGTCTGAGTTGGGCTGCAAGCAAGTCATGGACGGGAACGGTGAGCGATGAGCATTGCGGGGCCAAGCACGCCAAGGCCAGCGCGGCTGCCGAAGGTTGCGTTGAGAAGTGCGTGTCAGGTGGCGCTAAGTACGTTCTCGTCAGCAAGGGGAAAGTATACCAAGTGGATGCTCAGGACAAGTTCCAGGGCCTGGGCGGCAAGTCTGTGAAGGTCACGGGAAGCCTGAGCGACAGTACGATTACCGTTGCCGAAGTTTCCCCGGTCGCAGGCAAGTAGAGCCCCGACTGTGGAAACTCGACGCTGGGTGGGGATCTTCGGCCTGCCGGTTTCCTGGCCGTTTATCTAGGTTGGCGGCCTCTTTTTTTCCGCCTGGGGTGTTCCTTCGAGTAAACAGGTACATGCTGGGGGAGAGGGAACGTCCGGCTCGAGTGTTTCCTCTCTCTCGTCGCAGGTCTGTCTTTGGTCAGTCAAGAAAGAAACGAGGCCAGGGGCTGGGGACTGAGGGCTGGGAGAAAGCAAATCCCCATCACGTAGAATCGGCGAGGAAGAAAGGTGAACCTTCTTTACTCCAGCACCCAGCCCTGGTTCTCCTGTCTCCTGACCCTTTTGTTGCTACAATTGGAGGTGGCCCGAATGCGGAAAATCACCTATCTCTGTGTCGCACTTTTGCTTAGCGCCAGTTTGAGCTTCGGCGGCGCTGCGAAGGCCGGGACAAAGACCTTTGTCGGAAATATTAGTGACTCAATGTGCGGCTTGAAACACATGATGCCGGGGAAGAGCGACAAGGAATGTACCGTCGAGTGTGTAAAAGCTGGCAGTAAGTATGTGCTTGCCGATCTCGCCAGCGGGGAGGTTTATGAGCTCAGCGACCAGAAGAACCCTGAAGCATTCGCGGGACAGAAGGTAAAAGTCACTGGCACACTCAAGGGCGACACGATTAGCGTTACTGCAATCGCACCCGCACAGTGAGTGGGGCAGCCACGTTTCGTGCTTTGTACGGCTCCGGTGGTGTGGACCACGGAGAATGCCCAGCCGACGGTCGGCGCTCGCGCAAACCTCGAAACCGCTGTATAATCATGGCGCTGTGACTTCAGAGAGGAATTGAGAGCACACTATGGAAACGGAAGGCAAGACCCCGCAGACGCAAGAATGGAAGGTTCGGCGCGTGGGGACAGTTACGTTCGCGATTTCAAAACCCAAACGCAAAGCTCAAAAGATGCGCCAAATGCGGCTGAAAAATAAACGTCGGTCGCGCTGAGCGCCGTTTTGGAAAGACTCCAGGGCTGACAAGAAGAAGAGAGTATTCCACCTCTTTCGTCAAGAGAGATTGGGAGGGGGCTGCGGCCCTCTTTTTGTCTGGGGGTTATTTACCCCGTCGTTGGCCTGCCCGTGACCAGAGGACAGGATATGCACGCGGGGTTTCCCCTCTCCGCTGCGCACATCCGAGGCCGTGGCATGATCCAGGTCCTGAGACATTACGGGTATCCGTTCCTTTTCCTCGTGGTTCTCGCAGAAAGCCTGGGACTGCCAGTTCCTGGCTTCCCATTCATCCTGGTTAGCGCCGCGCTTTCGGCGGAATTACATTTCCGCTTGGGTGGCGTTGTAGCGCTGAGCGCCTTGGCTGCGTTTGCCGGAGACTCCTTCCTGTACTTCCTTGGAAGACGTCGCGGGCGGTCCATCCTTCGGAAACTCTGTGCTCTGTCCCTCAATCCTGCTTCCTGTGTAAGCCGCACTGAAGATTTCTTTGAGCGAAACGGTCTCAAGACGCTTCTGGTGGGCAAGTTCATCCCAGGTCTGAATACCGTTTCCCCTCCCTTAGCCGGGATGCTTAAGGCCGCTTTTTCCCGTTTTGCATTATTTGACCTTGGGGGCATTGGCCTCTGGGTAATGTCGGCAGTGTTGCTCGGATTGGGGTTCCGCACCCAGGTTGAGTGGCTGATCGAGTGGTTGGCAGCGTTCGGAAGGACCAGCGTGTTGATCTTGGCTGTGCTGCTGGCCGGCTGGCTTCTACTGAAAACGATTGATCGCCGGCGATTCTTCCACCTTCTCGAAAGATCGCGCATTTCTCCGCAAACCCTGAAGGAACGCCTTGACCGTGGCGAGAACCTTGTTGTCGTGGATTTGCGTTCTGACCTTGCTTATCGTCTGGAAGGTTTGAAGGTTCGCGGCGCGATCCACATCCCGCCCGGGGAATTTAAGCTTCGTTACCGGGAAATCCCGGAAGGCCGCCCCGTAGTGATGTACTGCACCTGTCCAAACGAAGCCACGAGCGCCAGGATGGCGTTGCTGCTCATGAGCAAAGGGTATAACGAGGTTTGGCCACTTCGCGGGGGGTTGGACGCCTGGCGGGACCTTGGGTACCCCACGGAAACCTATCGCGCTGAGGAAGGGCCGCCCACTACGGTTTCCGCTGCAAGCCCTTCTGTTTCAGTTTAGCAAGACAACTTTTGGGCGTATGATATGCTCTATATGATTAAGAGGGTGTTGCGGTGGCCATGAGAGTGGGCTGGGTTCGTAGAGGAAGGACTATCGACCAATGACCAAGAAAGCAGCTTTGGGGATAATGACGGTACTCGTTGCTGGGTTATTCGCCCTCCTGGCCGCGGCAGCCGATCAACCCTTGACGCCGGATGACATAAGCTTGCTGCTGATGGGAGGGTCCTCGACCCAAAAGATTGTCACTCTAGTTGAACAACGGGGCATCAATTTCCAGATGAACCCGGATCTGGCAAAGAAATTTCATGACGCCGGGGCCAGCGATGATTTGATAGACGCTCTAACCAAGGCAAGTTTGAAAGCCAAGGATGCTCCTTCCGCTCCTGCCGCATCCGCGCCTGCTCCAGCCCCTTCCCAGCAAACACCAGCGGCCAATACGCCTGCTCCTGCCCCCTCCCAGCAAACGCCAGCGGCCAAATCACCTGCTCCCAACTCCAAACCTGCGGACGTGGATCGGAAAGTCGCGGAGACGTTGAGCAGCCTTATGGACAAGACGGAGGCTTCCACCGCGTCTGCAAAGTCGGCGCCCGACAAGAGTCTGGCTGATCCTAGCCCGGACCAGATTCAACGTATCATCAAGGAATTCGCCGCCAAGGAGAAACTCTTTAAGGAAGCGCGCAATAATTACACCTACCACCAAATCAACAAGGTGCAGGAATTAGGACCGGACAACGAAGTCGAGGGCGTTTTCGAACAGGAGTGGGACATCCTCTTCGACGATGCCGGCAACCGGATCGAGCGTGTGACCTATGCCCCTGCGGATACCCTGAAGAAGATCATCATGACCAAGGAAGATTACGTTTCGATGCGGAACACTCAGCCCTTTGTGCTGACCTCGGATGAACTCCCGGAGTACGAAATCAAGTATTTGGGACACGTGAAGGTTGACCAGATTACGGCTTATGTTTTCTCCATCCGGCCCAAAGAAATGCAGAAAGGGCAGCAGTATTTTCAGGGTGTGGTGTGGGTTGATGACCAGGATCTGCAAATTGTGAAGTCGGAGGGCAAACCCGTACCCGAGTTGAAAACCCACAAGGGCGAAAACCTGTTTCCACGTTTTACCACATGGCGCGAGCAGATCGACGGGAAATACTGGTTTCCTACATACACCATGGCGGACGATACCCTCTATTTTTCCAACGGCCCCGTTCACATCAAACAGATCCTTCGTTACACGGATTACAAGCAATTCAAGTCGAAAGTCCGCATCCTGAGCGCCACTCCCACGGATCGGCCCAACGCGCCGGCAATCCCCGTGGCGCCAAATCAGTAGCGGGGCGGCTGACGTACGGTCGGCGCGTTCACAATCTTGCCGGGGATGCAGAATCACGCCTAGCACCAATCGGTCGCATGCTTGTGCCGCAGCGACGTGACGTTCCGCAGCGACCAATCTTGGTGTGCCCCCCCCAATCTGCTTACCGACTCCTCCCGAACGCGTCATTAGAAACAGCATCAAGTGAATCGTGCTTGACTGCCGAGCGGTGGCCAGGAGGTTTCGATTTTGTCGGAACCCGCAGCAACGCACTGTCGTATGGGAATTAATGAAGTTCGCAAAATATAGTGACACCTCAGGGGTAGCGCCGGCATCTTGCCGGCATCGCAGAATGCCGCCTGGACGGCGGCGCTACGACGAAGGTTTGTCACCGTATTTTGCGAACA
>Ga0182011_10000590_pt1 | contig 31773 bp, 28 predicted proteins | sample 711E1DmetaG_FD_120481 | JGI IMG/M metagenome (GOLD analysis project Ga0182011, IMG submission 120481) | Permafrost microbial communities from Stordalen Mire, Sweden - 711E1D metaG | ecosystem: Environmental > Terrestrial > Soil > Wetlands > Permafrost | place: Sweden: Stordalen | collected...
GGGTCGGGGCGTGCAGCCGACCACTACCGTGAGCGCGAGGGCGCACGCGATCCCCCTAACGATTCTGCCTCTCGACGACATCTCTATCACCGCCAACGTGTTCGCCAGGTGGCCTCCGGCCGAATTGCTTCTCCCGTTGCCTGAGCGGACCACAAGACGTAGGGTCTTCGATGAAGGAGCCGGAACATGCCCCTGAAGTCCCCGGAACTCTACAAGCTTGCTCGCCAGGAGTTGGGGCCGTTGCTGAGTGGCCTTGGATTCAAGAGAACGCCAAAGGCGTCGGTGGCCAGTTGGTGTCGGCCGGAGGGCGAGCGATGGTTGGTGTTCTGGCTTCAGCCATCCACGGATCACGACGCACACTCCCCAGGCTATCGCTTCACAGTTGAGTTCGCCCTGGCTGACAAGCCGGCAGTCTATACGGGGAGGTTTCGGAAGAGGCTGCCGAGGCTCCTCACCGATGACGAGCGCGAAGAGCTCCGCCAGATGGCGAACCGCACGATCGCCAGGTTGCCCCCTCCGGACAGGGCCTTCGGGAACGGACTTCCGCCGTCGCTGCGTGAGCACTGGCTGGGAGGCTGGAGACCCCGGACAACGCCCTACGGGCCGCTGGAGGATGTGTGGTTTCGCCACGGGGACGACGCAGACGCCCAGCAACTGATGCTCTTCTTCGGGCGGGTGCTGCCTTCCGCCATCGGTCGGTTCCTCGACGCGGCGGTCTCAGCGGCCGAATAGCATCGCTTTGTTACGCGATCCTCTCGCGGCTCGGTACTGACCATCATCGTAGCCAGGTGAGGACGCGTCGGATGCCGGTGCGGTGAGCCCGCCGTTGGCCAGGTGCGCCAATGTCACCAGACACGGTCGTCGCCTTGCCCCACAGGTTCGTGCGAGATACTGTTCTTGGTGAGGCTGGCCTGCGGAACAGAAGGGGGGTTGAAGTCGATGATCGATGAGTCGAGAGGCGGGACGGAAGCCGGCGGCCAGGCCCAAGTGCCGGCGCGGGCTTCAGTCACCTCCACGTCCTCGCCGACTGACATCGAACTGAGCACTGAGCGTACTAGACCGGCCCGGCGGCGACGCCAGCCCGCGTTGCTCGCGTTCGGGCTGGTAGGGGTTATGGTCGGCTTCGTCCTTACGCAGGGCGTCCTGGGGCCGTTCTTCGGTGTGGTCGGATTGTTGCTAGTGACGATCTCGATCGCCGTCGGACTTCCCGAGCTGATCGGCTCTCGTCAGAGATAGCTCCTCCGGTCGCCCGCGACGGCCAGATTGTTCTTCGCGAGAGTGCCGTATCCCGGGTCGCCATCCCCTGTTCACGCGGCCTCCGACGCGGCATCATTCCGCGGGCAAGATTGAGTAGCGGGAGGACAGGAGCCGGTGGCAGTAAGCGAGCGAGCGGGCAAGCCAGCGGAGGCTTCGATGCTGGTCGATGTCGATCGCCTGATCGAGGCCTACTACGACATCCACCCCGACCCCGACCTGCCCTCGCAGGCGGTCGCGTTCGGCACATCCGGGCATCGCGGCTCTTCGCTCGACGGCTCGTTCAACGAGGACCACATCCTGGCCACGACAGAAGCCATCTGCCGCTATCGCCACAGCCAGGGGATCGACGGGCCGCTCTTCCTCGGTAGAGACAGCCATGCCCTCTCACTGCCGGCCACTCGAACCGCGATCGAAGTCCTGGTCGCCAACGGCGTCTCGGTCCTGATCGACAGCGGGGACGGACTCACGCCGACACCCGCCATCTCGCACGCCATCCTCACCTACAACCGCGACCGGACCGAAGGCCTGGCCGACGGCATCGTCGTCACGCCGTCGCACAACCCGCCCGAGGACGGTGGCTTCAAGTACAACCCGCCGAACGGCGGCCCGGCCGACGCGGACGTGACCGGCGTGGTCCAGCGCGACGCCAACGATCTGCTGCGGAGCGGCGTGCAGTCGATCCGGCGCGTGCATTTCGAGCGAGCCTGGGACGAGATCGGCCGCTACGACTTCACCACGACCTACGTTTCGGACCTGGCCCGAGTCCTGAACATGGACGCCATCCACGGGTCGGGCCTCAAGCTCGGCGTCGACCCTCTGGGCGGCGCGAGCGTCGGTTACTGGGCCGTCATCCGCGATCGCTACGGCCTCGACCTGACCGTCACCAACGAGGTCGTGGATCCGCAATTCGGTTTCATGACCGTGGACTGGGACGGCCGGATTCGAATGGATCCGTCGTCGCCGTACGCGATGGCCCGGCTGGTGGCGCTGAAGGACCGCTTCGACGTCGCCTTCGCCTGCGACACCGACGCGGATCGCCACGGCATCGTGGCCGGCGCCGCCGGGCTGATGAACCCCAACCACTTCCTCTCGGCGGCCGTCGAGTACCTGTACCGCAACCGCGACTGGCGGCCCGAGGTGGCGATCGGCAAGACACTCGTCTCGACCAGCATGCTCGACCGCGTCGCAACCGAGCTGGGCCGCAAACTGCTCGAGGTCCCGGTCGGGTTCAAGTGGTTCGTCGCCGGCCTGGTCGACGGCTCGCTCGGCTTCGGTGGCGAGGAAAGTGCCGGTGCTTCGTTCCTTCGCCGCGACGGCACGGTCTGGACCACCGACAAGGATGGGCTCATCGCGTGTCTGCTGGCCGCGGAACTCACCGCCCTCACCGGGCACAACCCGGCCGTGGCCTACGACGGACTAACCGCGAAATACGGAGCACCGGCCTATCGCCGCATAGACGCGCCGGCAACGCGCGAGGAGAAGGCCATCCTGGCAAAGCTTTCGCCGGCTCAGATCCACGTTTCCGAACTGGCGGGAGAATCGATCACGGCCGTCCTGACGCGAGCCCCCGGGAACGACGCCCCGATCGGTGGGGTCAAGGTCACCACCGAACACGGCTGGTTCGCTGCCCGCCCATCCGGAACCGAGGACGTGTACAAGGTCTATGCCGAAAGCTTCCTCGGGGAGGAGCATCTGGACCGTATTATTGCGGAAGCTCAGGCGGTCGTCGCCGGAGCGCTTGCCGGAGGTTAGCCTGGCGTCGAGCGCGCCTCGAACCGACGGAGAATCGAACCGAGCAGGCGGCCTGCCGGACAGTACCGGGGCGGTGCAGCCGTGCACCACCGCCGCCGACTTCGTCCCAGAACCCGCTCCCTGACTCAAGTTCGGGGGTGCGGCAAAGCAACAGCGGCCCCACGACCGGAGAGTCACCCAGGTCCAATCCAAAAGTACCGACAGAGTGGTCCGTAAGGCCGGTATTGACGGCCTGCCAGGCTCGTCTAACGTGTACGCGCACACGGCCGCAATCATGAGAACAATGGTGGATCAGCCCGATCATCAACAGAATGCCGCAGTCGCCAAGGGCCCGAGCCAGGCGGAATCTCGCTCAACCGCGAGTTCCAGGCCGTCCTCGTCAACGAGGAAGTGGCCGGAATCGGCCGTGCCGTCGCGCAAATCGTGCGCGGCGACGGGTGGCACGAGGCCAAGGCCTCGGCAGTGCTGGTCGCGGCCGTCGTGGGTTGGCTCGGACAGGACGTCGTCCAGCCGCTCGGCTTCTATGCCAACGGCACGGGCCCGGTCGAGGTCGTCGCAAGGGTCGGCAGGTACTACATTACCGGCCACGGCATCGAGAACGAGGACGACCTCACCGTCAACGCCTGCCAGCGCCATCGGGCACGATTCAGCCAGTCTCGGCTGGATGACATGGATCTCGGCCAGCCGAACACACGCTTTACCATGGGTAGTCCGCTGGCCATGCGGGCGATCGATCGATTGGCTGCCCTCCTATCGGAGGAAATCGATCCCGAGATTGCCCGAGTAGTGCTCGGCGCCTGACCGAACGCCTCTCGTTCAGGAAGTCGGCCTCGTTTCGAGTTCGCGTACGTGCTCCCATTCGTGCTCGAGAAGCCGCCGGAGCATGCGGCGAGCCGATCGTGGCGGCTTGCCCTCTCCCCTATCCACAACCCGAGCCAGCTCCTCAAGCGTCATTGCCCGCAGACGAGCCAGGAGCTCCACCCGCTCGGCCGCGAGGGCATCCCACGGTTCCTGCCCCGAACTCTCGACGGCGGCGAGGATGGCGCCGCCGCCCGCGATCGTCCCGAGCGTCGACGAGACGTAGGACCACTCTGCTTCGGCGACGTGCGAGAGGATGGCCGCGGCCGAGCGCCCGCCCGCCGGCGGCTTTTCGGTGAGCGGCAGACTCTGGGCGCGGGCCGCTGATACCAGCTCCTCTCGCGACCATTCGGCCCAACGCAGTTGCCGGGCGACCTCGTCCGCGGTCATGGGCTCGCGATCCGTCGGGAAGGTCTGCTGCCCGAATCCCAGGACCTTCCGCTCGATGACGTGGCCGGCCACGACAAGTTCCATCGGTTCCGGATCGGGCACTGTCTCACCGTGGCGGATCAGGAAGTCCAAGCGTTCACGGATGGCGGCGCGGGCGGCTTCGATGGCCACCGCCGTCGTCGGGCTGACAGTGGAACAGCCCGGCAGACCCGGGACGTAGATCCAGGTCTTTCGATGCTGCGGGCCCGACTCGAAGTAAAGATCGAAACGCATGTTCCTACAGGCCCAGCGCCTGCTCCGGCGGCACGAACTCGAGGCCGTGCGCCGCGGCCACCGCTTCATGTGTGACCTTACCGGCGAACACGTTGAGCCCGTCGCGGAGATGGCAGTCGGCGGCCATGGCCGCCCGGAAGCCCTTGTCCGCGAGCGCCAGCGTGAACGGCAGGGTCGCGTTGTTGAGGGCGAACGTAGAGGTCCGCGCAACCGCCCCGGGCATGTTGGTGACGCAATAGTGGACGACGCCGTCCACGACATATGTCGGGTTGGAGTGCGTCGTGGGCCGCGAAGTCTCGAAGCAGCCGCCCTGGTCGATGGACACGTCGACGACGACCGTGCCGCGGCGCATGCTCCGAACCATCTCGCGGGTGACGATCCTGGGTGCGGTACCGCCCGGCGTCAGAACTGCGCCGATGACCAGGTCCGCCGTGAGGACGCTCTCTTCGATTGCGTCCGTGGTCGCGTATCGGGTCTTGAGGGCGGGCGCAAAGGCCAGGTCCAGCTCCTTGAGCCGGGGCAGGGACCTGTCGATCACGGTCACATCGGCCTCGAGGCCCAGGGCCATCCGCAAGGCGTTCATGCCGACGACTCCGCCGCCGAGGACGACGACCTTGGCCGGAGGGACGCCGGGCACACCGCCGAGCAGGATGCCGCGACCGCCGGCCTCGCGCTCGAGGGCGTGGGCGCCAGCCTGTATCGACATCCGGCCGGCCACCTCGCTCATCGGCGCGAGCAGAGGCAGGCCGCCTCGTTCGTCGGTCACGGTTTCGTAGGCGATGGCGATGCAGCCCGACTTGATGAGGCTCTCCGTCTGGGCTCGATCCGGTGCCAGGTGCAGGTATGTGAAAAGGACCTGGCCCTCGCGGAGCATGGCGAGCTCAGCGGGTTGCGGCTCCTTGACCTTGACGATGAGCTCGGCTCGGCTGAAGACCGCGGCGGCGTCCGCGACTATCTCGGCGCCGGCGTTTCGATAGTCGTCGTCGCAGAGATCGATCGCGTCTCCGGCGCCGGTCTGGGCGATGACCTTGTGGCCGTGCGCCACCAGCTCCCGAACTGCACTCGGCGTCAGGCCAACACGGAACTCGTTGTCCTTGATCTCACGGGGTACACCGACAAGCATCTCGACCTCTCCGGCGGAGTCGAGCGCCGGCTCGACTCGCGATCCGCTGCCCAACCTGAGGCCCCAGGCCGATGACTATCGCGCACAGCGTTCGAGCAGTGGCACAGGAACGGTCCACTCGACCCAGGACCGGCCTCGGACGGCCTGCTGGTTCCGCCCTTTGTCTACGGCTGGATGCTTTGGGCCCGTTTGACAAGCACCGACCACTGCCCACCTGGGAGCCGTTTGGGCCATTTTGCCACGGGCCGCCGATCCTGCCCTCCGTGCCTCCAGGCATGACCCACCTGGCGCCCGGGCACCCGTTCGCCGGAGCATCGGGGGCTGAGGCATTTCCGGAACACCAGCCAGGCCGGTGTTACGCGGATTCGGATCTTGTCCGGAGTTACCAGGGCTCGGTTGTCATCCAATTCCGCGCCGGTGGCAACTCTGCAACAGCCGATATGGCCGTGGAGGGCTCTTTCCACGGCCGATTTCGAGGCTTGCGCCGCGCTTGGGCCCCGCCTCTGTCTCCGTACCCCCTCGGCTCTCCACTTACTACCGCCCGGGCGGGTGTTCCGGAGTAAGTTGGCGGGCACAGGCCGGGAGGAGCTCGCAGCCAGGACCGCGGCCACCGGACGGACCGGATGCGGCCGCGAAGCGTGGCTGCGACGGCACCGACGTGACCACGGCCAGGGTCCGCGCGGAGCGCAGGTGACAACGTGCCAGCTGGCGCTCGCCCACGGCATCGGCCGCCCCAAAGCCAGGCGGAGCCTGGCTCGCGATCGGTGTGGGCGGCGCGACTGGCCCAAAGCCGCGCCGCCACGTGATACTCGATCTCGGTTCGCCCAGGAAGCTCGGCCGCTCGGCGACCCGGGCGAAGGACAGGTAGTCCCCGCTACCGCCGCATGGTGGCGTTGACTCGCCGGAGATGCGATCGGTTGACCAGGAGCGCATCGCGAGGCGTGTCCTTGAGGGTCACCCCGCCGACCTGGACCGTCGGGGAGAACACCGGCAGGAAGAGCTCGGTGCCGCGCTCTGTAAGCGACAGCGGGTCCTGCGACGGCAGGAGAAGGAGGACGCCTGTGACCGTAAAGGGGGTCGCGGTCAGAGTCACGTCGTAGGCCATGCGGAACTTGCTCCAGGCGTCGCGATCGGCGTCGGTGACGACCGGCTCGCCGTCTTCCGCGGGCATGGCAATCGTGATGTCGTAGGGGTCGACGCTCTTTACGCCACCCGCGGGAGCGAGCGGAGCCGACCCGTCGTTCGGACCCTGCTGCGCATTGTTCACGTTGATGGCGGCTCGCTTCTCGAGCGCGTCCGCGAGCTTGACTCCGCCCTGGGCGAGCACGGCGTCGATCCGGCCATCCTCGGTGAGCGCAACGAAGTGGCCGGGCTTCTTGCGTGTTACCACGAATCCGGTGGTGCCTGACGATGTGTCGAAGGTGCCTACGGCCATAGCATTCTCCTTGGCGCCCGTTGGGCCACGGTCCCGACCGACGGGTCGGGCCTCGCACGGACTTGGGCCAACCGGAACCGCTCCAGGGCGGGTCCCATCAAGGTTTCGGTACCCGCATGCGTCAACTTGACGGACTTCGGGCGATTCGTGCACCAACCGGAGGTCATGGGGCATGCGGACAGATGGTGCGTTTCCGCAACGGACCGACCGTACTCCACCCCGATCCAGCGGTCAACGGTGAAGTCAGAGGGTGTCAGGTCGTGGGATCGGGCACCTCAGAAACGACCGAAGGAAACCCCTGGCTGCGCCGGAAAGGGTTGCGCCGGGAACACCCGCCTACACGGCGGGCGTGTACGGCAAGTAGGCCGGGAACCAGACCGCCGAGTCGACCGCGTCCATGACCTCATCGTCTCGGTAGAGCCGCCCGACGCCGCAATCCCGGCTCTGGCACACGACCTTGGCCGCGATCTGGCGAGACACTTCGCGCAGCTCCGAGACGGCCGGATAGAGCGCTCCCGCCGCCAGTCGTTCGGGCGAAACCATCCCGGCGAGAGTCTCCGCCGCCAGGAGGAACATCTCGTCCGTGATCTCACGAGCCTCGGCCGCTATCGCCCCGAGACCCATGCCGGGGAAGATGAACACGTTGTTGGCCTGACCGATGATGTGACTCCTGCCGTCCACCATGACCGCATCGAATGGACTGCCGGTAGCGATCAGGGCTCGGCCTTCGGTCCAGGCCATGATGTCGGCCGGAATGGCCTCGGTCTTGGCAGTGGGATTCGACAGCGGGAAGACTACGGGCCGCTCGGCATGGGCGGCCATCTCTCGAAGAGCCGCTTCGGTGAACGCACCGGGGACACCGCTCGTGCCGATGATGACAGTCGGCTTGACCGCAGCCACGACGGCCTCCAGGCCACGCCGATCGGCCGGGGCCAGGCCGCCAAGTCCGTAGAACCCCAGCTCTTCGGGCCCGAGAGCGAATTCGCGCTTGTCTTCATCCAGCTCGTCACGGGCCGCGAACACGAGACCCTTCGTGTCGACCGTGACGATGGCCCGCCCGACCGTGGCGGCGTCCGCTCCCTGTGCGATCATCGCGGCGCGAACGGTCCGGGCGATGCCGATGCCCGCGGCGCCCGCGCCGAGGAACACGAAACGTTGTTCGGCCAGCGGCCGGCCAAGAGCCCGAACCGCTGCCAGGATGCCGGCCAGGACCACCGCCCCGGTCCCCTGAATGTCGTCGTTGAAGCTCGTGATGCGATGCCGGTAGCGGTCCAGGATGCGGATCGCGTTGTGCTGCTTGAAGTCCTCCCACTGCAGCACGGCCCGTGGACAGACATCCATGATCGCGGTGACGAAGGCCTCGATGAAGTCGTCGTACTCGGCGCCGCGCAGCCGCGGCTGGCGGTAGCCGATGTACAGCGGGTCGGTCCGCAAGCCCTCGTTGTCCGTCCCGACGTCGAGCGACACCGGCAGGGTGTGGGCCGGGTAGATGCCCGCTCCAGCCGTGTACAGCGAAAGCTTGCCGACCGGTATGCCCATTCCGCCGGCGCCCTGGTCGCCAAGTCCCAGGATCCTTTCGTTGTCGGTGGCCACGATGAGCCGCACGTCGTCCACCGCCGAGCCGGCTCCCGTCGAGTCAGTCCGGGCATTGCGAAGCAGGTCGGGGATGCGGTCGATGTCGGCCGGAGTGATCCACAGGCCCCGCGGTCGCCTCATGATGTGGCTGAAGGACTGGCAGGCCCGGCCTACCGTGGGCGTGTAGACGATGGGCATGAACTCCTCGAGGTTCTCGAGGATCACGCGATAGAACAGCGTCTCGTTGCGATCCTGCAGGGCCGCCAGGCCGATGTACCGCTCGAGGTCGTCGCTCTTGCAGCGGATGTGCTCCAGCTCGAGGCTGACCTGTTCTTCGATCGTTGACGTGCGGGCCGGAAGCAGCCCCCGCAATCCGAAGAGATCACGTTCGCCTTCGTCGAAACCCGTGTCCTTGTTCAGCAGCGGTCGCTCGAGGAGCTCGGCGCCGCGGAACTGAATGTGCTGAATCCCGGATGGTCGGAGGTCCTTGACCGAACGGGGAATCTGTCTCATGCGGTCAAGCTTTCACCCTGAATGGATTCGATGCAACAGCCGTTCGGCCTACAGGCAGGTACCCGCTCGGGGAGTGAGATCCCGGTGACGAGCGCCTGTGGCCCGGCACCGGCCGCGGCCCGGCCGCGGCCCGGCGGCGGGCGGCCCCGGCAGCGGCTTGGCCCCGGCAGCGGCTTGGCGCCGGCAGCGGCCGGCCCCCAAGGGCCGATCCGCGCTACGGCGTTGGGCCCGTCCGGGTTACGCGCAGGGGCTCGACTCGCCGGGCACGAGGACCCTGACCTGGAGCGACATCTTGGCCTTTGCCGAGTCGACGAAGCGCGTCAGCGCGTTCGAGGCCTGGACCACGGGCAGCAGCGTCCCGAGATCCGCGCCTGAGACGACGCCACACCGATAGCCCGCCACGCCCATCGGCGACCCGAACTTGGCGAACGTGCCCGACAGCGGCCAGGGCTTCTCCTGGGGCGTGATGCCGGAGGCGGCGTCCGCCGGGGGCATCACCATCACGGCGACACTCGATGGCGAGTAGGAGTCGCTCTGGCCAATGTCGGCGGCAAGCCACGTGTCGATGCTCGAAATGCGGTTCCAGAAGGCCTCGAATGCGGCCTCGGTTCCGGGTTTCGCGGCGGCCGTGGCGTTGTCAGTCGGAAGAGAGCCGGTCAGGTCGTGCGTGACACCGTTCACGACGAGCTCGATGTGAGCCGTGACCGCGCCGGGCATCAACGTGCCGCTGAAGTCGGTCTTGTCGCCGAGAAGGCCGTCCGCCCGGGCCTCGGCCACGATCGCGTCGATGCCGGCCGCGCTGATCGGGCTGGCGGAGAGTCCCACGTAGATCGGACCGGGATAGATCGCCGGAATCGCCACCATGCCGTTGATGTACTTGCCGCCCGCGATGGTCGCGATTGGCAGCGAGCCGAATCCGTACTGCGGCGCGAGAGCCTGCGTCTGCCATGCTCGAAGGTAGAAGCCGTTCGCCGAGGACGAACCTGCGGGCGATGCGGCTGGCGACACGGGTGTGCTGGCGTTGGGCGTGGCGCTCGACGTGGGCGCGCCACTTGACCCGGGCGCGCCGGTGACGGCCGCCGTTACGCAACCCGACACCACGGCGGCCACCACGAACAGGCCGGCCAACGACCGAACGAACGAACTGAACGGAGGACTGATTCGCGGCGACATTCGATTCTCCATATGTGTCGGGTCGGATTGTCTACCAACCAGACGCCGGCGCACACGCAGCGGTTCCGTCGCGCTGCGCTAGCTGCCCTCGACTACCGCCTTGACCGACGCGACGACGTGCGGCAGGTTGGCTGCGGTCAGGCCGGCGACGTTGATCCTGCCTCGGCTCACGACGTATACCGCGAACTCGTCGCGCAGGCGGGCAACCTGTTCGTTCGAGAGACCCAACAGGGCGAACATGCCCCGCTGGCGGCGGATCGGGTCCCATTGGCCCGGTACATCCGCAGCCACGAGCCCCTCCACCAGAGCAGCCCGATTGCCCAGGATCCGGTTGCGCATCCCGGCCAGGTCCACTTCCCACTGAGCTCGCAGGACCCCGTCGGTCAGGATCGTCTCGACGATATCGCCGCCGTGCGCCGGCGGGTTGGAGTAGTTGGCGCGGATGGCGATCTTGAGGTGGCTCAAGGCCGCGGCGGCCCGGCTCGGGTCGGCGGCGACGATCGTCAGTGCGCCCACGCGTTCGTTGTAGAGAGCGAAGTTCTTCGAGTAGCTCGAGCAAACCAGGAACTCGAGACCCGGGCGCGCCAGACCCGCCAGCCAGTCGGCGTCCTCGCGCAAACCGAAACCGAAGCCCTGATAGGCGAAGTCCACGACGGGGAGCAGTTCCTTCTCAACGACGATCTCCCCGATGGCGGCCCACGTCTCCTGATCGGGATCGACGCCGCTCGGGTTGTGGCAGGAGCCGTGGAGCACGATCACGTCGCCGGGCACCGCGGATCGGAGGGCGCCCAGCATCTTGCCCACTTCGAGGCTCCGTCCGGACTCGTCCAGGTACGGATAGGTCCGGAGCGCGAAACCCGCCAGCTTGAAGAGCTGCGGGTGGTTCGGCCAGGTCGGCTCGCTCAGCCAGATCGTCCGTGACGAGCCGGTCTGCAGCAGGAAGTCGGCCGCTACGCGCAGCGCGCCGGTTCCGCCCGGTGTCTGGGCAGTTGCCGATCGACCGCTGGTGACGATCTCGTGATCGGCTCCGAAGACGAGGTCCCGAATGGCCGCCTTGAAGGCCGGCCGGCCATCGATCGGCAGATAGCCCTTCGATCCCGCCTTATCGAGGAGCCGCCGTTCGGCTTCGAGCACAGACGGGATGATCGGAGTGACACCGGAATCGTCGACGTAGACGCCGACGCTGAGGTTCACCTTTTGAGGTCGCGTGTCCGCCTTGAATGTCTCCGTGAGGCCGAGGATCGGGTCGGGTGCGGCGGGCGTCAGCGAGCGAATGGGAAGAGCCACAGTGACGTTCCTTGATGATCGATTGAGGCGGCTGCCGAGCACAAGATACAGGCCCGGCGCGTCGGGCGACGGCCAGCCGTTCTGGGAGTCCTCGCCGCCAGCCGACCCCGGCCTACGGGTTCCCTCCGACCGACTGCTCGGCCTCGGCCGTCGAGCGATCGAGCACGTCACGCACCTTGGCGGCCAGCTGCGCCTGCGAATAGGGCTTCTCGAGCAGCGGCACCAAGGGGCCCGACACGTCGTCGTTGACATGCTCGGCGCTGTAGCCGGACGCATACAGGATCGCGGTCGAGGGATTGTGGCGATTGACGAGGGCGGCGAGTTCAGGCCCGGACATGCCGGGGATGACTACGTCCGTGAGCAAGAGATCGAACGGCTCGGCGCGGGAAGCAGCCAGCGCCACCGCCTCGCTGCCGTTCATGGCCGGCGTCACGTCGTAGCCGAGCCGGCGTAGGCATGCCAACCCGAACGAGGCGACACTCGGATCGTCTTCCACGAACAGGATCGACTCACTCCCGCCGACCGGCTCGGAGCGATCGCGAGCCGGCGGCACCACGCCATTTGCCCGCGGGAAGTGGAGTTCGAAGGTGGCCCCCTGTCCGGGCGGCGAGCTGACTACCACGTGGCCACCGGACTGAGCGGTGAAGCCGTGGACCATCGCCAGGCCCAGACCGGTGCCCTTGCCCGGTGGTTTCGTTGTGAAGAACGGCTCGAAGACGCGATCGATGTCGCCGGCCCGGATGCCCGATCCAGTGTCGGAGACGCACATCGCGACGTGTCGCGTCGCCTCGCTGCCGCCATCTCCCAGGCATGCCGGGTACGAGCGCACTGCGAGCGTCAGGTCGCCGCCTTGCGGCATCGCGTCGCGCGCGTTGGCCGTCAGGTTGAGAATGGCCTGCTCGAGGCTCGGCGGATCGACTTCGACCAGCGCCGGCTGCCGATCCGTCTCGATCCGCACCTGAATCGTTTCGCCGACAAGGCTGCGAACGAGCGGCTCCACCTTTGCCAGGAAGTCGCGCATGTCGATCAGCTGCGGCTGCAGGGGCACTCGGCGCGAGAAGGCCAACAGCTGGCGAGTGAGGGTCGCCGCCCGCTCGGCGGCTCCGACGATCGTCCCGGCGTCTTCGCGCGGGTCCGGGCTGTCGCCGGAGGCGATCAGGGAGGCAAACCCGGCGATGGCGGTAAGGCTGTTGTTGAAGTCGTGAGCCACGCCGCCGGCCAGCTGACCCACGGCCTCCAGCCGCTGCGCCTCGATCATGCGCGCGGCCATCGCCTCGCGCTCGGTCAGGTCGACGAACTGAACGACCATGCCGACCGGCCGGCCGTCGGCGCCCCGCTCGAGGCCCTCGTACACCTCCGCCCTGACCTCCGTGCCGTCCTTCCGAAGAAAGCGGGTCGTGCGCGGCCCGGCCGGATGGCCGTCCATGGCCCGGCCCAGGCGCTTGTGAACCCCGCTTTTCGACTCCTGCGGGGAGACATCCTCCACGCGCCTGCCGATGATCTCCTCGGCGGGCCAGCCCAGGACTTGCTCCGCAGCCGGGTTCCAGAAATGGATGACGCCCTCGGAGTCCAGGGCGAGCGTGGGCAACGGCGAACTGTCGGCCAGGGCGCGGAGGCGCTCAGCCGTGCGCTGATGGGCCGCCTGGGCGACGCGCGCGGTCTCCACGGCAGCGTCCTTCTCGGCGATTGCCGCCTGCCAGTGGCCTGCCGCCCAGCCCAGGATCGAGTAGCCGATGGCGGTCCCGACCGCCACCATGGCGACCGCGAATACCACCGGCGTGACGTGGGGTATCGACGACATGTCCGGATTCGACCGTGCCAGCCACGAGCCCGCGACACCGGAGAACCACGCCGCCACCAGACCGACCCGAAGCGCCAGGCCGTCGAATGTGGCAACGAGGAGAACGGCGCCCAGGAAGGGCACGATCACCGCGATGTCGATGCCGACAGGCAGCAACGCAGCACAGAGGATCGCGGTGAGGTCGAGAAGGGCGATCACCGGCGCGAGGGCAACCCGCCAGGGTCCGCCGGCGGCCACGACCGCGAGGGCCACCACTGCGGTGACGCCGACGATCAGCGTAAGTGCCGGGGAGAGATAGCCCGTTTCCGGAGAGCCGAAGATCCAGTCGCCGATCAGCGTCGGCGGGAGGCCCAACCCGACAACCAGCGCGAGCACACGGGCCGCCCGGCGCGTCGCCCGGTCCGGGGCGGTGGCGCTCCGGCTCATCGTGGCTGCACCTGAGACACGAAACGGGACATGCCGAAAGGCCCGCCCAGATCGACCACGGTTCTACCCAGCTTCAGGTCCATCGATGACCTGCTGTGCAGCATGATCCGCCATCGAGGGCCTGTCCAGCCGGGAGGACTCGATGGGATGAGCCGGGTCGACTTCTGGCGCGTCTTCTCGGGCGCCGGTCATCTCCGGCGAAGGTCGGCCCGTGCGGCGTTCTTCAGGATTCTCTCAGCCATGAATGCGACAAATGACCCCGAGGACGCGCTGGCGTTCTGCGCCGAGCTGATTCCGCTCGACGACAGAGGTCGCGCTGGCCCCCACTGAGCGTTCTCCTCGAACGACGAACTCCCCCTCCCGCTCCCAGACGCCTCCCCGATCTCCCTCGGGGAGGCGTCTATTTGCCGGGCCTTCTGGCCTGGACCTGGCGCCTGGCGGGTGGTCGACCGAGGCGCGTAGCGGGCGGCCCAGTTCGTGGAGGCGAGCGGCCGGTTACGGCTCGGCCGGAGCCGCCACGATCTCGTAGCCGAGGCGGGCACGCAGCCGACCCAGGGCCATGAGGATTGGCGTGCCGAAGGCCACGACCGCGATCGCGTCCCCCACCGCTCGGAAGGAATCCCAGGCGAACGAAGTCAGCATGTAGAAGCGGCCGAACTGGGCCAGCGTCTCCGTGGGTGACAGACCGGGGTTCCAGCCAACGTTCTCCACCCCGCGGTAGAAGGCGGCCCATTCGTACACGTCGGTCAAGGCGCCGTAGGCGAAGCCGGTGAGGATCGCGACTACGACCAGAACGCCGATGTCGATCCGGGTGGGAAGCCAGGTCCGGCGGGCCGGCCGAAGACGTCGGACCGCCGAGCCGGCAACGCCGGAAGCCAGGCCGACCCAGCCGACGGCGAACGTTTCATACGGCAGCCACGGACCTACGCCACCGGTAACGACCGCGGAAACGAGCAGCGAGAACGACCCGACCAGGAACCCGTACGAGGGGCCGAACTCATAGCCCGCGGCCAGGACCAGGAAGAAGATGGGGCTGAAGCCGGCCACACCGTTGACCATGGCCAGGCGGAGCGCGGCGTCGATGGCGGCGAGGGCGGCCAGAAGAGCGAGCCGGCCTGAGTCCAGCCGGCGGGCCCCGACTTCCATGATCGCCAGGGCGGCGACGGAAGCCAGCGTGACTGCCAGAGCAGGTGCGTCCGGGGTGACGCCGAGACCCAGGAACGGCCACACAAAGACGAACAGCCCGGCGATCGAAACCAGGGCGATCATCGGGCCGCCTCGACGCCGGCCATCTCGGCCATGCCGGGTGCCTCGAGCGCGGAATCGAACCGTGTGTCGGCCTCGACCTCCACCTCGACGGCACGGCCGCCATCCAGGGCGATCGTGCGGTCGGCCACTGCCGCGACCAGATCCGTGTCGTGGGTGGCGAAGACCACGGCCGCGCCTCGCTCCGTGAGCGAGCGGACCGCTGCCGCCAGCGAGCGGCGAGCGGCGAGATCCATTCCCCGCGTCGGTTCATCGAGGAGGACGAGGTCCGGCCAGCCGGCCAGGGTCGCCGCCAGAGCGGTCCGCTGCCGCTCCCCCGAGCTCAGGTCGCGCGGGTAACGAGCAGCCAGGGCGGTGAGCCCAAACGCCGCCAGCATCTCATCCGCCGCGTCGGTCGCGCCGTGCGCGGAGGTCCGACGCAAGGTCATCTCGACTTCGGCCCGCACGGTTGGCAGGTGCAGCAGCGCGCCCGGGTTCTGGGGCAGGTAGGCGGTCCGGCCGGCCGGACCCCGCACCGTGCCGGCCAGGGGCGGAAGCAGCCCGGCCAGCGTGCGCAACAGAGTCGTCTTGCCGGAACCGTTCGGGCCGACGAGCGCCACCACCTCGCCCGCGGCACCCGCCAGAGAGATTCCGTTGAGAACGGCCGCGGCGCCCGGCGATGGGGCCGCAGAAACATCGCTCATCTCCCACGCGGCTTCGGCATCGGCAAAGGAACGGCGTGGCCGCGGGACAACCGCAGTTCGGAGCGCATCCGCCGTCGTCGGGCGTACTCGCCCGTCCTCCACGATGAGAAGCCGATCGGCCTCGGGCAGAAGCGACCCGAGCCGGTGCTCGGCCACGATCACGGAGCGTCCCTCGCGGGCCAGCCCAAGGCAGGCCGCCAGCACGGATTCCGAGCCCTCAGGATCCAGCTGCGAGGTCGGCTCGTCGAGCGCCACGACCTGCGGCCTCATTGCCAGGATGGCGGCGAGCTGGACGCGCTGGCGTTCGCCCCCGGAGAGAGTCGCCAGGCGGCGACCGACAAGACCCGCGATCGAGAGCGCCGCCAGGACTTCGTCGACCCGGTCGTGCATCTCGGCCCGGCCCAGCCCGGCATTCTCGAGGCCGAAGGCGACCTCGCGCTCGACCGTTCCGTAGACCGACTGCGTCTCCACGTCCTGGAATAGAAGGCCGACTCGGGTCGCCATTCTCGAGATCGGGGCCCGGAACGGATCCAGTCCGGCAACCGTCGCCGATCCCGATATCCGACCGCCGTGGAACTGCGGCACGAGTCCATTCAGGGCGCGAAGGAGGGTCGACTTGCCCCCGCCCGAACCGCCGGCGACGAGGATGAGCCCCGGCTCGATGTCGAGATCCACCCCCACAAGGGAAGGCGAGTCCGCGCCCGGGTAGCGATAGGTGACCGCGTCGAACCGGATCATGGGCTCAGCCACGTCGGCGAGGCCGGGCGGCCGAGGCGAACGCGGGCAGAGACAGCGCCAAACAGCCGAGGACGAGCGCCGGGCTCAGAGGCGGCAGGTACGGTCTCGGATACGGGTACCAGTCGATCGTGGCGCCGGCGACGCGCAGCCCTACGAATAGCGCCGCCGAACCAAGCGCGGCGCAGACGATGGCGAGATCCCAGCGACTCCAGCGTGAGGACGCGTAGCTGGTCCGCCTGCCGGTCCCAAAGCCCCGCGCCTCCATCGCCTCGGCCAGCAAGACCGAGTCCTCGATGACGGTCAGGAAGACCGGGACCAGGACCTCGTTCCACGAGCGCAGCCCCCGAGGTCGCCAGCCGCGCATCCGCTGGGCATCGCTGACGGCCGTGAACGTGCGGCCGAAGCCCGATACCAGGTTCAGCGACGTGGCCACGGCAATGCCCGTCCGTTCGAGCGGACCCGGCACGGCATCGACCACGTCATGCGGCTCCAGGACGACGGAAAGCGGCGCCACGGCCAGCAGAGCCGCGACCAGCCCGAGGCCCAGGGCGCCGCCGGAAGCCAGCGACTCGAGAGTCAGCGCGCCACCGACCAGCGGCCACTCCCCGGGAAGCCGGGCGAACGCGTCGGCACCGGTGTGGGCGGCGAGGAGGTTGATGAGCACGGCCATGCCGGCGGCCAGCACCAGCGCGACGGCGAGCGGCCTGACGCGGCGGCCGGCGGGAAGCCAGGTCAGCAGAACGGTCAGCGCCGCCAGCGCAACGAGGCCGCGGTAAACGGGGTTGTCGGTCGACAGGGCCACGGTCACTGCCGCGAGCGACCAGATCAGCCACGCCCTGGGCGCGAGGAATGCGACGGGCGGCGTGAGGTTCCCGGAGCCAGGCGTCTGGTCGGGGCGGGCGCGCGGAGGGGGCGCGTCGCGGCGGGCGCCCGGCGGCGTCGGAGCGGGGCCACTGGGCGGCGGGGTCGGGGCGGGGCGACTGCGCCGCACGACGGCCGTCACGGTCCGGAACGCCGGCCGGGGCCAAGCCGCAGGAGCGCCAGCCCGGCCAGCCCGCCTGCCCCGCAAGCGGCCATTAGCAGGCCCACGTCCACGCCGCCGGATGGTTTCGGATCCGCGTCCCGGGTCCGAGACGAGTCGCCGGCGGTCGAGACCGTGGTGCCGTCCACGGCGACCGAGGGTCGCGAGCTGTCCGCGGAAACCGCTGCCGGCGTCATCCTGGTCGCGACGCCTGTTCCCGATGCTGCGGGCGAAGCGGTGGGGAGCTGCGACCTCGCCGGAGCGGTCGTGACGGAGCCAAGGCCACTACCCGGCGATCGGATGGGCGTCGGCGCGGGCGCCACGGGGCATGCGCCGGCACGCGGCGGCGGCGCGGGAGCCCCGGCCGCCGGCACGTAGCGAAAGCCCTCGGCGTCGCCATCGCCGAGAGTCAGAGCCGATATGCCCACGCTCGCGAGCTGCCACACGCCGCCGTCCCGGGACACGAAGACCGCCCAGTAGTCCTCGGTTCCTGGACACTCCGAGTAGTGAGCCGGCTCGGCGTCCAGAGCGCACACGGCTTCGCCGTAGCCACCGAAGCTCTGTGCGGACCACGCCACTCCAGATGCGTCGAGGAGTGCCTCCCCGGTGACCGTGGCCGTGTCGAAGGAGACGCAACGGGTCACGACGGAGCCGTCGCCGTGCTCCAGGACCAGCGCCGCGTGGTTTGGACCTGCTCCCGCGCAGGAGGCGACGAGCGGCGAGCCCGGCGCGACCGCGGCCATCGCGGCGATCGCGGCCAGGGCCATCAGCGCCCCGATGAGCGCGACCGGCAGGGGTAGCTCCAGGCGGCGCATCAGCGCCTGCCCGGTCTTGTGACGAAGATCCAGCCGCCGCCCAACACGGCGATGAGGGCGATCAGCGCAGCCACACCATAGAGAAGCGCCGGTGGAACGGAGGAACCGGACCGGTCCAGGGCCCGGCCGGCAGGCATCGACGTGACGCCTGCCACCCGCACGCTCGGGCTCGAAGCCGGCGTTCCGGCCATTGTTGGACCGGCGCTCGGAGTCGCAGCAGGCGAGATCGACGCGGTGGACTCGGTCGGGAGAACCATGCCGTCCGTCGGTCGATCGGTGGGCATCGCTGTCGGCGTCACGGTCGGCCCGGGGGTTGGCTTGGTAGCCGGCCTGGCAGTCGGCCTCCGTGTCGGCTTCGGTGTCCGCCTGGCCGTCGGCGTGGCGCGCGCCGCCGCGCTCCGGCTCGGGCTCGGAGTCGGGCGGGCACACCCGACCGTCGGAACGCTCCGACCTGCTGTGAAATGCAAGGGACCCGCATATGGCACCCGCATCAGAGCGGCCGGAACCTCGCGGGTCGTGAAGGCATTCTCGGCCGACCCGGGATAGGCGAAGCCGCCGTCGGCACCCTGGCTTGACCGCAGCTGGGTCAGGACGTCGTGGGATCCCTTCGACCACCCTGCCGCCGCCGGGTCCTGGCCGGCCGCCAGCAGCGCCTGCAGCACGACGGCGTCGGAGTCGGGGTCGCTCGCCGGCGGCCCGTACACGGACGAGTTCTGGTATGGGAAGCCGCCGTCCGACAGCTGCTGAGTGAGCAGGTAGGCGAGGCCCGTCTTGTCGGCCGAATGGTCCCCCGCCGCGTCGAGCGCCATCAGCGCGACGGCCGTCGAGTTGGTGTCGCCGTCGCCCGGCTTCGGCCGCGCCGACCCGTAGCTCCAGCTGCCGTCCGAGCCCTGGAGATTCGCGAGCACCGACGTCGCCGCCGCCGGCGCGGAGCCGCCGAACGCCACGCTCGCCAGGACCGCGAACGATTGGCTGAACGTGGAACCGTTGCCGTAGGCACCCGTCCCGGAGTGGTAGAGGGACCCGAGCCGAGAGGCAAGGTTGCGCCCGGCAAAGTCGGAGGGATCGCCGCCGGCGGCGACCACGGCCAGGATCGCCTTGCCCGTGGCGGCCGCGTCGGCCGCAGCGCCGTCGGAAGCCGTGGCGAGGAAGCTGAGCGCACCCGTACCGCCGCCGCAGCCCCGGAGGATGGCCGGGTCGTAGCCTGCCGCCGCCGCGCCGATTACCAAGTCGGCCGTCTCGCCGAGCTGGCCGTCTATCGAGCCGTCGCTCCGCTGCGCGGCCAGCAGGTACTCGAGGGCCGCCGTCGCTCGCTGCGAATCGGTCGGCGCGCCTGACGATGTGATCGCCGCTGCCAGGCCGAGCGGCGTCGTGAGGAGGGTCGCCAGTATCGCGCTGGCGACAACGAGTCTTCGCATTCGTCCTCCGGCGGCATTGCCCGCCTGCCGGAGGGACCTCGCCGCCGGAGGCCTCCCATCCGATCCGCGCAGGTGGGTGACGAGCCATTGGCTTCCGCCAATGGCTTTCGCCGTTCGGTCAGGTCTCCTGGCTTGTGGATCGTGAGCCATCGGCTTCCGCCGATGACTTTGGCCACTGGCTTCCGCCGATGGCTGCGCGGCAGGCCGCCTTCCCGGGCTTTCGCCCCGTGGCATAACGATTGGGCTCCCGCCCAATCGCCAAGATCAACTGGCTCCCGCCAATTGACTCGTGGCCCGCCGCTCCTCGCTCACAGTTGCGCGACAGCGCCGGTTTCGCACCGGCTTCCCTGATACGAGCGGCTCCTATTCGATTGGCATGCTGAGGTTACAGCGGCGGGAACCGGGATGCCAGGCGATTGCGGCCGCGAGTCGACGGGACCGGGCCGGGGGAACGCCTCGGCGGGCCGCGGCAAGCCACAAGCCTGTTCCAATACCGATCGGGCGCGCTATCGTTGCCGGGAATCGCCGCCAACGGAGAGCGCCATGAAACCGGTCCGGTTCGGTCTGTTCGTGCCTCAGGGCTGGATCCTCGATCTGGTGGACATCAAGGATCCGGTCGAGCAATACGAAGCCATGAGCCGTGTCGCCAGGACCGCCGAGCGCCTGGGATTCGATTCGATCTGGCTCTTCGACCACTTCCACACCTACTACAAGCCGGTGCTCGAGACGACCTTCGAGTGCTGGACCTCGACGGCGGCCCTGGCCCGCGACACCAGCCGCATCCGGTTGGGCCAGATGGTCACGTGCAACGGCTATCGGAACCCGGCGCTGCTGGCCAAGATGGCCTCGACCGTTGATGTGCTGAGCCACGGCCGGCTCGACTTCGGGATAGGCGCCGGCTGGTACGAGCACGAGTACCTCGCCTACGGCTACGCGTATCCGGCAACGCCGGGAGAGCGCCTGCGGATGCTCCGCGAAGCCCTTCAGGTCATTCATACCATGTGGGAGGAGCCGTACGCCTCATTCGACGGCACCTACTACAAGGTGTCCGGCGCCATCAACGAGCCCAAGAGCGTGCAGAAACCACATCCGCCGATCTGGATCGGTGGCAGCGGCGAGCAGGTCACGCTCAAGCTGGCGGCCCAGTATGGCGACGCCACGAACTTCGGCGGCCACATCGAGGACATGAGCTGGTACACCCACAAGCTCGACGTGGTCCGGGCCCATTGCGAGTCGCTCGGGCGGGACCCAGCCACGATCACCCATTCCACGAACGTCGAGACCACTCTCTTGCGGGCGGGCGACGATCCGGAGGAGCTGACCAGGCGGTACCGGCGCGACCAGTCGCTTGCCCAGTACAAGACGCACGCCATCGTTGGCGGCCCGCAGGAGGTCATCGACACCTACGGCCGCCTGATCGACGCGGGCATGGATTACATCGTCGTCGCCGACGTGCCGGGCCTCGCCACCACCGACATCCTGGAATACCTGGGATCGGAGGTCCTGCCCGCCTTCCGGTAGGGCCGGGCCGGAAGCGTCGCGGGGCCGAGCCGCGCCGCAGCCCGAACGAAGGGCACAGGGCGACCCGACCAGGCCTCGCGGTTGCTTCCGTGCGTCAGATGCAAGAAGCCTATCGCCGCAGTCGAGCGGGCCCATCTGTGTGCGTCTGAGGCACACATTCGACAAGACCAACCTGAGTCGGCCCCCTAGCCGATCGCTTGTGTGCGTCCCGCGCAAGGTCCTGATTGGGAAGGCCCTTCCGCGTCGGAAACGCGCACCGGGCGCAAAGAACCGGCAACGCTCCGTTCCTCGCGTCTGTCAGTTGGCCCGATGTGTGCATCGTATGCACCTCGGATGGCCGAAGCCCGACCCCGGGCCCGGCTCCACGGTGGCAGCAGCCCTGCGGCGCGGCCCCGGGGCTTGCCTCGCGGCTCAGCATCCGGACCTCGGCTCAGCTCCGGCCGTGGGCCGCGCGGCTCAGCTCCGGCGGCCTACAGCGACGCCCGCAGGATCGCGGCGATCTCCTCGTCGGTGAGAACGATGGGGTTCGTCTTCATGCTGCTGCCGCGAGCGTCGGCGACGAGGGCCGGTATCGACGACTCGGCAATGCCGAAGGCCGAGAGCCGTGGCACGCCGAGGCGGGCGGTCAGCGTCTCCAGCGCCGGGACCAGGGCCGAGCGAGCTTCGCGATCATCCGCGCCCGCCGTGCCGCTGAACAGCCAGCCGGCCGCCGCGTAACGCGACAGAGCCACGTTGCCGGGGTCGCGCGCCTCGAGGGCGGCGATGTTGACCCGGGTCGCGGCAACGAGCGTCGCCCCGCACGCCACTCCGTGGGGAATCGGGAACTGGGCGCCGAGCGGCGAGGCCAGGCCGTGGACGGCACCCAGGCCGGCCTGGGCCAGGCAGATCCCCGAACACAACGCCGCGTACGCCATCCGCTGGCGAGCGGCCGCCGCCACGCTGCCGGGCCCGCCCGCACCCCGTCGCGTGGCCGCCGCCTCGAACCACGCAAGCAGCCCGTCGCGGACGCAGGCCAGGCCGGACAAGGCGAGGGCATCGGTGAACGGGTTCGCGCGGACCGACACGTACGACTCGAGCAGCTGGGTCAGAGCATCCATACCGTTTCCGGCGATCAGCCCCGGCGGGCAGTCTGCCAGCAGGTCCGGATCGACGATTGCCACGCGGGCGACGAGCGACTCGTCACGGAACGACTTCTTGAAGCCACCCGGCCCGCGAACGCTCAGCACGGCGTTTCTTGTCGCCTCGCTGCCCGTCCCGGCGGTGGTCGGAACGGCAATGAACGGCACCGACGGACCGACATACGGCAGCTGCGGCCCGATCCCCTCGAGGTGATCCATGACGGAGTTGCCGGGGATCAGCAGGCCGGCGACTGCCTTGGCCGTGTCCAGGACGCTGCCGCCGCCGATTCCGACGACGACGTCGACGGGGGCAGGGACCGGGCCACGGGTCGGGGACACGCCAGTGACGGAGCCAGTCACGGAGCCGGTGCCGGAACCACTCCCGGAGCCACTGCCCTGGTGACGGGCCACGATCTCATCGACGATCGACGGCGACGGCTCGCCCGACACGGCTTCAACCGCGACGGCCACTCCCGCGGATTCGAGCGCGCCCCGCAGTCGAGCCCAATCCGCCGACTCGGTGAAGCCTGGACCACGGACGACGACAAGCGCTCTCGATCCAAATCCCCGGACGGCGCCCGGCAGCTCCCCGGATCGACCGGCCCCGAACAGGATCCGCGGCAGGCGCGAGATCGAGAATCCCGGCCAGACCGCGGGCACCGTCACACCCGCTCCCGACCCTGCGGGTCCTCCGGCCTCCGCCGGTCCTTTGGATTCCATCGTCGTCGCTCTCGCTCTACTCGACCTCTACTCGACCGCCGGGAACAAGCCGTCGTAGCGGACGCCCTGGCGCGGCTCGGCCATCCAGTCGGTCACCGCTTCCCGCCAGGCCAGGTAGTGAGCCGTCTCCTTGTGCGCCTTCGCCGAAGCCTTGTCCCGGTAGGCCTCGTAGGCGACGAAGCGCGCTGGATCGTCGGCCGATTGCAGGATGTCGAAGCGGAGATTGCCCGGCTCCAGGATCGAGTGCTCGTGGTTGTCGCGTATCGCCTCGATGAAGTCGGCGACGTGCTCGGGCTTGACGTGGACGTAGACCAGGGTCACGTACATGGCGCCTCCTGAGACTGACATCTTGCTGTCAGCCCATGATGGGCCATCCGTCGAGGGGAGGCGGCGGCGTACCAAGGAAAGCGGCCCCGAGCCGTCCCCGGGGCCGCTGCAGATGTGTCTGGGCGGCGGCTACCGCCGAGCGGGAGCCGGGAGGCCCGACGGACCGCCTATCCGCCCGCCGCCGGGGCGGTGGCCGGTGCGACCGGTCCAGCCGACGACCACGGCGACGGCAGGATTGGGCTTGGCGCCGGGGCGCCACCCGACTCGATCGGCCCCACCGACGCCGGTGGAGGCGGCGGAGCCTGGCTGACCGATACTGACGAGACCGCGAAGCTCGGGCCCGCAGGCGGAACGACTGCGCTCGCCCCGGCCGCGCCGGACGAGGCGGGATTGGCTGTGGGAATAATGTTCGCCGGTGCCCCATCACTGGGGGATGCGGAGAGCAGCGCATCGGAGCGCCAGGCCACCGACTCGACGACGATCGAGGCCTCGCAGCCGGGGCGAGTGGAAGCCGGGCACTGCGCCGCCAGCGGGTCGTCGATGTGGACCCGGGCCACGACGATCTCGTTGTTGGGCTCGTCCAGGTTGCTCATCGGCGCAACGTCGAGGCCGTCGATGGAGAGAACGTAGCAGTACGGGATCAGCTGCTGTTCGGCGGCGGTCGTGTCGATCCGCATCGGGCAGGGCGGCATGACGCTGGGCTTCGCGAACCGCCCACCCAGCAGGAAGCTGCCCGAGGTCGGGAACGACGCCTGATCGGTCGCCCGGTACACGCGCTCGCCGTTGAGCTGGGTCGGCACTTCCGGCCATACGACCGCCATGACGACTGGCGGGCAAGGCGTCCCGTTGTCCCAGGTGCACCCCTTCATGCGGGCTACTACAGGCGCGCCAAGCCAGTCGCCAAAGGCAGGCGGGTTCGGGTCTGACGCGTCGACTGCAACCGACACATCGATGCCCCCCGTGGTGGCGTCCGACCCGGCAATTGGTCCCAATCCGAAGCAGGGCATCGGCGGTCCTGCACTGGAAGGGCAATTCGCAATCTCCTGGAACACGTACCCGCCCAGCAAGTACCAGCCCTGCTTCTGCGACTCGACCTTCTCCCCGACGCGGTACACGTGCTCGCCGTCGATCTGGTTCGGGATTCCATCCGAACCGAGCGCCGCCGCCGGTCCACCGGGTCCGGTCACGGCATGTCCGGGCGCCGCGATCAGCCCAAACCCCACGAGTCCAACGGCTGCGAGCATGAAGATGGCCACGACCGGCACGGCCAGGCGCGGCCACGTGAGTCCGGCCCGGCGCCGCCCCGGCGCAACTGCGCGCCGCCGACCGAGGGTCGGGTAGTCCCGCTCGGCTTGTTCGAGTTCGGTCGCGAAACGGCGCGACAACCGCCCTTCGAGGTTCCCGTCGGCGGCAGGGCCGCCGGCCATATCAGTCTTCATCGAGCCACTCCCGGAGTCTCGCCAGGCCCGTCTTGAGGCGTGCCTTGGCGGTGTTCTCCGTAACGCCCAGCGCTGTCGCCGTTTCGCGCACGGAGAGTCCAACCATGTGGTGGAGGACCACCGCGGCTCGAATCGGTCGCGACAGTCGTCCGAGCGCTTCGTCGAGCTCGATCGACTCCGACGAGTCCGGGCCGCCGGCGGGCAGCTCGTGAACAGCCGGGTCGAGACGAAGGGTTCGGCGCAGCCGCCGCACGACCCGTAGCGCTTCGCGCGTCTGGACGGTCAGGAGCCAGGCCCGGATGGCTCTGGGATCCCGGATCGCCGGTCCGGCTCGAAGCGCCCGCTCGAAGGTCGTCTGGACCAGGTCCTCGGCTTCGGCCTCGTCCCGCGCAATCGCCCGGGCGGCGGCCAACAGCATCGGTCCATGGTCGTGCAGCGTGGCGACCCACTCCGGAGTGAACGCCTGCGCCGGAACCGGAGGCCGGGTGGCCTCGCCTGGTTCGTTTCTGTCGAGCGTAGCCGTGATGTTCCTCACATCACTAGGAGGCGCCAGCCGGGGCGAATGGGTAGTTGGCGGATTCGAGTGTAGCGATGCGACCGAGATTACCGACGCCAGCCGGGCACCTGGCCCCAGCCACGCGGCCGGAGCCGCGCCGGCGCCTCCTACGGCCGTGCCCGCTCGCCGTCCAGCGTCAGCTCGAACCAGATCGCCCGCTCCGGTTCCAGCAGGTTCTCGACGATGCGGCGGATCGATTCGCGGTAGGCAGGCCAGACGGCCAGCTCGATCGCCTCGTCGGGGGTAACCCAGAGCATGGCGTCGTGCTCGTGGGAGAGAACCGGCTCGGTGCCGGGACGGAGGCGCACGGCGAAGACGGCCGCCGTCGCCACGCCACCCAACGACTGCTCGAGAAACTGGTTGACCTGGTCGAGGTGGTAGAAGCCCTCGATCTGGTCCGGACCGAATCCGGTTTCTTCCGAAAGCTCGCGCAGAGCCGCGGCCACAGCGGCTTCCTCGTCGTCCAGCCCGCCTGAAACGCCTTGCCACAGACCCGGCAGGATGTCGTCGTCCTTCGCGCGGCGCAGGAGCAGGATCTCGATGGCCTCTGGCTCGGACTCGCCCGACACGTCGGACGTCTGGCCCGCTGTTCGAGCCCGAAACATCCAGACATCGACCAGATCCGGGCGATACGGGCTCACGCGATCACCGGAGCCGGCACGGGTCAGATCCGCTCGAATCGGTCGATCGGCAGGATGAAGATGACGGCGCCGCCCACGTCGACCTCGAGCGGGTACGGCATGAAGAACTCGCCCGGCTCCATGATCGGCGGGATGGGGCTCACGGTCTGCGTCCTCGAATGGCAGTTGTCGCGGATCAGACCGACGACATCCTCGACCTTGGCCTCGTCCACTCCGACCAGGATCGTGGCGTTCGACTGCTTGAGGAACCCGCCGGAACTGTGCAGCCACGTGGCCCTGTACTCGTGGGCCAGGAGGGCGTCGATCAGGACGCGGGCATCCTCGTTGTGAACAACCGCGATGACGAGTTTCACCGGCCGAGTATATGCGGATGATCTCGACCGGCGTACCCTCATCCCGGCCGGTGGCGCAACGCGCAGCGCCAAAGTCGGCCGGAGAGTCGCGGGCGCCGGGGCCGGGCCGTACAATCGGCGCGGGAACCATCACTGCGCCAGCGGAAGAGGAGCCCGTGCCAGGCCAACGACCGCTCAAGGAACATGACGAGAGCCGGCTTTTCGCGGCCGCGGCCGCGGCCGTCGCTCGCGGCGACGACCTGGACGACTCGCTGGCCGTGCTGCTCGGGCTGGCGTCCGAGTACCTGGGAGCCAGCTCCGGCGCGGTATACATCGTCGATCCTGACCAGGACGAGCTCGAACTGGCGGTGACGCACGGCATCGATGCCGAGACGGCCGCGGCCGCCAGCTCCATCAAGCCCCTGTCCGAGAGCCACGACCCACTCGCCGACGTGACTCGCTCGCGGCATCCGCTCGAAGTCGACGACGCGGCCCATGTCGCCCTCCTGAGGGGCGCGGCTACGGCCCTCCTTCTTCCGCTGGTCGTGCGGCGAGAGGGCATCGAGATATCGCTGGGCGTGATGAGCCTCGGTTTCGGCGGCCCGCTGCCGGGGCACCAGACGCTGGCCGGAGCAGAGCCGCTCGCCGACCTGGCGGCCGTAGCGGTGGAGCGGGCGCTGGCTCTGTCGCTCGGCTCCGAACGGGCGGAGTGGTTCGACCGGCTGGCTCACACCGACCCGCTCACCGGCCTCGCCAACCGCCGAACACTGGACCGCATGCTCGAGCTGGAGGTGGCGCGAGCGGGTCGGCAGGGCGTGCCACTGAGCATCGCCATCCTCGAGGTCGACCACTTCGCCGACATCCACAAGGCCGGCGGCAACACCGCCGGCGACGAGGCCCTCCGCCGCGTGGCTCAGATCCTCGCCGAGTCCGTTCGGCTCGTGGATACCGTCGCTCGCTTCAGCAATGACCAATTCATCCTGGTGGCGCCTGGACCCGATGGGCTGGTCGTCGCCGAGCGGCTCGTACGAAGCATCGCGGCGCTGCCCCCGATCGACGGCGCGACGATTTCCGTGTCGGCCGGTATCGCCGGTTTCCCGCTGGACGGCCGTACGTCCGATGAGTTGCTCGCGGTGGCGGACGCGGCGATGCACGCGGCCCGTCAGGCCGGCGGCGACAGAGTAGTGACGCAGCCAGCCGCCGCGGAATAGGGCCAACCGATTCCGATACGCGCCGTCCCGACCGCGACCCCTCAGATCGGAGCTATGAAGGAGTCGCCGCGACAATGAGTGGGCGGAGGTCCGTTGGCGCGGAGCGAAAGCCAGGCGGAGCCTGGCTCGGCGACAGCGTGCCAGCTACCGCTGGTCCACGGAATCGGCCGCCCGAACCGCCAAGTATCCCGATCGCCGTCCGGCGAGCCGAGGCCAAGGCGGAGCCGAGGACGAGCCAGGCAAGCCTGGCTTTGGCGAGCGCACCAAAGCGAACGCAGTTCGCTCAGGGTGCGTGAGCGAGGACCGAAAGCCAGGCGGAGCCTGGCTCGGCGACAACGTGCCAGCTGCGCTGGCCCACGGAATCGGCCGCCCGAACCGCAAAGTATCCCGATCGCCGGCCGGCGGCGCAGGCCGAGGCGGAGCCGAGCACCGCAAGCGAGCGCACTTCAGGTGCGTGAGCGCGAAGCGGAGGCCACAACGTGCCAGCTGCGCTGGCCCACGGAATCCGCCGGCTGAAAGCCAGGCTTCGCCTGGCTCGCGATCGGCTACAGGGAGAAGGTGCCGCTCAGGACCGTCGGGCCGGTCGGTCTCGTCACCTTGCCGTTTGGCTCCCGGCATACGAAGAGCCAGAGGCTGGACGACGTGGGAACGTTGTCAACAACGAGAGTGCCATTGCCCAGGTCGTCTACCGTCAGCGAACCGACCTTGATCGGAGTGGCGTTGTCGGGCGTGAGCCAGACCATGTAGACCTCGTCGCCCTTGGTGGGCGCCAGGCCGTACAGGTTGACGATGATGCTGCCTGTCGGTCGCAGGGCAGCCATCCCGCTCGCACCTGATCCGTCGCTGGCAGTCAGCACAGCCTTGAGAGTGTCCGGTTGTGCCCACATGTAATTGAGCTTGGCGTTGTCTGCCTGCACCTTCTTGGCCTTGTCGAGGTCGCCCTGGAGGACCAGCGCGTAACCGGCCAGGACCACTACCGCCGCGGCCGCAGCTATTCGCGTCGCCCAGGTCAGGGCCCGGCGGCGGCGCGAACTGCGGGCCGTGTGAATCGAGACGACACCGGCGGCGGGCGCCGTCACCTGGTCGAGGGCGGTTGGAGCGGCAGCGGCAACCGCCGGCAGGGCCAGCGGCATGCCAACGCGATGCCGGGATGTCAGGTCCGCCTTCGCGGCCGCGATGACCGACTCACGCAGCCACGCGGGCGGCTCAACGGGATCGAGCGATTCGGCCAGGTACGGCAGGACGCCTCCGAAGTCCTCGAGCTCGGGGTGTGGCTTCGAACAGGAATCGAGGTGATCGCTGACGGCGATCATCTCGCTGGCGTCCAGGGCCCCCAGGACGAAACCCGAAGCGAGTTCGCGGACGCGATCGCAGGTCATGCCCATGTCAGGCCTGGCCTTTCTTGCTCTTGGCAGGCAGCATCGTCATGCCGTCCGGTCCGGCGCCCCGACCGACGATCTGCTCACGCAGGGCCACCAGACCGAGCCGCATGCGGCTCTTCACGGTGCCCAGCGGCGCGTGGGTCCGGTCTGCGATCTCACGTTGGGTCAACCCCTCGAAGTAGGCCAGCTCGATGACTTCGCGCTGTGCCGGGGGCAGGACGGTCAGGGCGTGGCGCACCTGCTCAGCGTCAAGGCGGCCGGCCACCTCGGGCCAGATGTCCGGAAGAGTGAGGGCAGTGGGCAGGACTTCATCCACCTCTTCGCCCAGCGCGACTCCGGCTCGCTGCCGCCGCATGGCATCGATGGCCCTGTGTCGAACGATCGCCAGCAGCCAGCCCCGAACGCTGCCCTTGGCTTCGGCGTAACGGTCGGCATTGCGCCACACTCCCAGGAACGAATCCTGGACCACGTCCTCCGCCAGCCCAGTCTCGGTGGTGATTCGCAAGGCAAGCGCGTACGCCATGGCGTGATAGCGGTCGTATAGAGTTTCGAGTCCGCCGATCTCCCCGGCGGCAACTTGCCGCATCAGTTCGGCCTCCGCTTGTCCCTCCGACGGTATGTCGGGAGCGACCAGAGGCGGTAGCGCTGCCACTGAGTCTCTCATTGGTTCATTCGCAACGAGATGCGTTCCGGTTCACTGAACGCGACCATTGCATCGAAAGTGAAACGCTCCGTCTCGCTCTGCACGCAACTTGCTCGGATTGGCCGCCGCGACAACTCGCGAGTGCCGGCCCCGAACAGTCGATCGGCCAGCGGCTCCGCCTGAGTCGTGATTCCCGAATTCCCAGGTCTCCCGAGGGTTCGCAAGGCCCCGAGTCGGCAGACGCGAGCAAGGTCCATTCGAGGAGTCTAGCCGAGCCGCATCTACCTGGCCGAGCCGCATCTAACTAGCCGAGCCGCATGCCAAGAGACTCGATGTCGCGTCGGGGTTGCGAGCGGGGAGGCATTCCACCGCAGCTCAAGCCTGTAGCGCCCTGGGCAGGAGGGTATGCTTCGAGCCAGGTCGTCCGGTAACGTCACACCGCACCGGAAAGCCGGCCGTCGACAGCCCTGGCAGAACAGATCCAGAGGATGGTCGAATTCATCCGGCAGGACCGTGACGTATGCCCACGATCGAGACCCTGACCGAAGGAGGTGGCCGGTGAGCAAGTACGGAGGCGCCGCCGCCTTTGCGGCCGAGGCCGCGCTCTGGATTGCCGGCGCCGCACTCATTGCCGGCGCGGCGGGTATGCACTGGAACCTCGAGCTGCCGGCTCTCAACCTCAACACGCTGACAGGCGCGACGCCATCGGCCGCAGCCTCCGCCGGCCCCTCGGCCAGTGCCGCCGTCCACCTCAGCTCCAGCCCTGCCGCCCGCTCCACCGCCCGCTCGGCAGCCAGCGTGGCCGTTGCGTCGCGCGCACCCAGCTCTACTCCCGCCGCCACGACGATCGTTCAGAAGTACCGGGACTTCGTGGCCAGGCCCGACTTCCAATTCACGGCGAAGTTCACCGTCTCACAGACCTTCACCGTCAACGGAACGCCGGTCGTCGACAACCAGAGTGGAACGATGTCCTACAAGGCGGGTGACGATACGGACAGCCACACGGAGACGGTAAACGGCGCGGCGACCCACTACGACTACGTCCATCTCGGCCATGACACGTACGAAAGCATCGATGGAGGAGCGTGGACCAAGTCCACCCGATCTGTGACCGAAATCGCGTCCGACAGGGTCATTTTCACCCCAACGGTGGCCTTCATCGATGAGGGCTTCGAGACGAAGAACGGCGCGTCACTCCACCGCCTGGCCGCGGATCAAGACGCCTTCTCGAAAGCGCTCGTGAAGACCACCGAAGGGGCGACCGACGGGCAGGTGACGTTCACGGTCTGGGTCGGCGACGACGGCACACCGGCCTACTTCAAGCTGCAGGGTTGGGCCCAGCTGCCGGTGAACGGCGTCTCCACCAAAGTGACCGAGACCCAGGAGTTCAGGGTGACGGCCACTTCGGGCGTGACGATCACCTCCCCGATCTGAGGCAGCCGGCCAGCCGGCCGACGGACCGCCGCCTATCCCGGTCGCCGATCCGGCGGCGACCCTCGCGCAGCGCTACGGATACAGTCGCACTCGGCGGTATGGCTCGCGGCCACGCGAGCGTGAGACCAGGTTGGCCCGCTCGGCCATCTGATGCTGCAGACGCCGGATGTAGGCGTTCTGCGGCGACAACTCAACCGGCTCGGCTCCGCGGATGACCAGGCCGATGGCCTCCTCGGCCTCACGCAGGGCGGCCTCCCGAGGGTCGACTTCGAGCGAGAAGATCGACGTGAGGCTCGCCTCCATCTGAACGATGGTGTTGCTCTTGAGGACGTAGATCGGGAGTCCACGATCCTCGGCCTCTCGAAGCGCAGCCGTCTTCTGTCGATACTCACTCTTCAGCGTCATGACGACGTCCGCCTCGTCGGAGTCGCGGGCGATGATGACGGGCAGCTGCAACTCCTTGATGGCCTGCTCCAGGCGTTTCCGGCTGATGCCATGCGGCAGGACGCGCAGCGTCGGCAGGATCGTTTCAGATTCACGGACGCGAAGGACGGGGCCTCCATCCCCAGCCGGGGCGGCGCGCAAGCGCACGACGTCGGCCAGCGCCTCGTCATCGGCAGATGAAGCCTCGTCATCGGCAGATGA
>Ga0182011_10000592_pt1 | contig 31702 bp, 33 predicted proteins | sample 711E1DmetaG_FD_120481 | JGI IMG/M metagenome (GOLD analysis project Ga0182011, IMG submission 120481) | Permafrost microbial communities from Stordalen Mire, Sweden - 711E1D metaG | ecosystem: Environmental > Terrestrial > Soil > Wetlands > Permafrost | place: Sweden: Stordalen | collected...
GCGCAAAGACATGCGCTTTGCCCCGAATTCACGTTCGGGGATTTTTGTTGCAGTGGGACAGGCATCCTGCCTGTCAAACAGAACAGAGACAGGCTGGAAGCCTGTCCCACCTTGAAAAAATATGGCAAACACAATTTTGGTCGGCGCCCAGTGGGGCGATGAAGGCAAAGGCAAAATCATTGATGTGTTGACGGAGGACGCGGACGTCGTCGTGCGTTACGCCGGTGGCAACAACGCCGGGCACACCGTTTTCCTCGGAAAGAAGAGGTATATTCTGCACCTTGTTCCCTCCGGCATCCTCCGCAAAAACAAACTTTGCGTCATCGGCAATGGCGTAGTGGTTGATCCCATCGGCCTCGTGGATGAGATCAAAGGTCTGCGAACGCTCGGCATCAAGGTCGGCGACAACCTTGTCGTCAGCGAGACCGCGCATGTTGTGTTTCCATATCACCGCGAACTGGACGCCCAGCGCGAGGTGCTCAAGGGCAAACACAAAATCGGCACCACCAAGCGCGGCATCGGCCCGGCCTACGGCGACAAAGCGGCGCGTGTCGGCCTGCGCATGAACGATTTGATTGATCCGGCACGCCTTGAAGAAAAACTTTCCGTGCGCATCAGGGAAAACAACGAAGTACTCAAAGCGTTTGGAGCAAAACCGCTGTCGTTCGATAAAGTTTATGCCGAGTACCGGGCTGCCGGCAAATATCTGAAACCGTTTGTCGCCAATACAGTGGTTCTGTTGCATGACGCCATGCGGCGCAAGAACGACATTTTATTTGAGGGCGCGCAGGGAACGTTTCTCGACATTGACCACGGCACATATCCATTTGTGACCTCGTCGAACACGACGGCGGGGGGCGCATGTACCGGCTCCGGCGTGCCGCCGCATCGCATGGATCGCGTCGTTGGCGTAATGAAAGCCTACACTACACGCGTGGGAGAAGGACCATTGCCGACAGAAAACGCCGAGATTTCCGACTTATTGCACAGCATGGGCCGCGAATTTGGCGCAACGACCGGTCGGCCGCGCCGCTGCGGCTGGTTCGATTCCGTGGCCACACGTCACGCAACGATGGTTAACGGCATTGACGATCTGGCGGTCACCAATCTCGACGGCCTGGACACCGTGGAAACCGTCAAGGTTTGCGTTGCGTATCAACACGACAGGACGCGCTATGATTTTGTGCCAAACGACGCGCAGACGCTTGCGGAGTGCAAACCCATTTATGTCGAATTTGAAGGCTGGCGCACGCCAACCAACAGGGCGCGTTCATGGAAAGATTTGCCATCCAAGGCGCGAACCTACCTGAAAGCCATTGCCGAATTGAGCGGCGCAAAATTATTCATTACTTCCGTCGGTCCGGCGCGCGAACAGACTATTTTTGTTTGAGCAATCCGCGTAATCTGCGGTTAAGAAAATGAGTTTCGCCACATCCCATTTAAGCGCTGAAGCCAAGGCTTCATTGCCGCGGCACGTGGCCATCATCATGGATGGCAACGGTCGCTGGGCGAAGCAGCGCAGCTTGCCGCGCGTCGAAGGGCATCGGCAGGGGGCGGAATCCGCGCGCACCATCATCCGCACCTCGGGCGAACTCGGCATCAAATATCTCACGCTCTACGCCTTTTCCGCCGAGAATTGGAACCGCCCCAAGGACGAGGTGGATGCGTTGATGAAATATCTCATCCACTATCTCAAGACCGAAACGCCGGAGTTGAACAAAAACAACGTCCGGCTGGAAGTCATCGGGCAGATTTACCGCCTGCCGGGAAACGTGCAGGAGCCGCTCAAGAAATCCATCGCGACCCTATCCAAGAACAGCGGCCTTACTCTCGTCATGGCTTTGAGCTATGGCAGCCGCATTGAAATCGTGGACGCCGTCCGGCGCATTGCCGAAGAGGCGAAGCAGGGAAAGCTCGAACCCGCCGACATCACCGAGGAAGTCATTTCACAGCATCTCTGGACGCGGAACATTCCCGACCCGGACTTGCTGATTCGCACGAGCGGCGAGATGCGTGTGAGCAATTTTCTGCTGTGGCAGATTTCCTACGCAGAACTTGTCATCACGCCCACACTGTGGCCGGATTTCCGCAAGCCGCAATTTTTCGCCGCGCTGGAGGAATATGCGCAAAGGCATCGAAGGTTTGGTGGGGTGTAAAAAGTGAGGGTTAAATCCATCTAAATTTTTCTTGCATTAAAGCTGAAAGTGTGAAATACTGAAATTGTGACAAAGATCATCAACATCAACGATCGCGGTACGCTGACATTGCCCAAGGAATTGCGCCGCCGGTTTGGTGTCAGCGGTAACGGTCAGGTGGTCGCCGAGGAAACCGATGAAGGCATTCTGCTGCGCGCCGGGGTGACTTTCCCCATTGAAATTTATTCCGAAAAACGGCTGGCTGAATTTGATCGCCACAACGAGCAGGCGTTGGCCCGCTTCAGGTTAAAACGGAAATGAGAATTTTTTTGGATGCCAACATCCTCTTTTCCGCAGCGCAGCCACACAGCCGGACGCATGCATTTCTGGAACTGCTGTCCGGGCGGGCGGACTTTTTGACCAATGCCTATGCCATGGAAGAAGCCCGCCGTAATCTGGAATTAAAGTTTCCCGACGGACTAAGAGCGTTGGAGCGACTGGCCAGACAATGTGAAATGGTTTCGCAATTGGTGACCGACTTGAAAGTCGAGTTGCCGCTCAAAGACAGGCCGATTTTGGGCGGGGCGATTGCCGGTCGAGCCACACATTTACTGACCGGGGATGAACGGGACTTTGGAAAGTTTTGGGGCAAAACAGTTCAAGGAGTAAGAATTGTTTCGCCCAAGATGCTGGCTGAAGAAGTGCTTTGATGTTCGCAAGCCGCAATTTTTTGCTGCGCTGGAGGAATATGCGCAAAGGCACCGAAGATTTGGGGGAGTGTGAAATTTTAAGTCAGCTGCAAACAAAATGAATTGACTTAAAAGTCAACTAACTCTCAAATCCAAGGACTATGGGCACTTCAATTCCAGCGGATGCGAAGCGATTCAGAATGGCAATTGTGCCAGCGACGGTTTTTATTTTTATCGGAGGCTTCGTACTTGGTCACGCAATTGGAATTTCTTCAATTTTGATTAAGCATGGTTTGGATATTAATTGGATAGCAGTTTTGAAAATCGTGTTGTTTTCAACTCCGCCGTTGCTCTTATTTGCTTTTGTGGGGGCATGGGTGATAAGTCTGTTGTTCTCATCTTACGTTTCTTCCAGCGGGATTCATGGGTATTCGTTTTGGGGAATGCGCCGCTTTCTTAATTGGACCGAAATTATCCAAGTGCGAAGATTCAAACTTGGCAACCTGGTATATTTGCGCTTGTATTCAGGCGTCGACAGCAGGGTTATTTGGTTCCCATTGCTTCAATCGCCGCCGATTGGATTTCGGGAAGAAATCCGGAAATTTGCGCCACCAAATTGTCCCATCTTGAACCATCTGAATTAACCATTGTGGGTAATCAATTTCGATTGGGCGTTCTCGGTTCCGGCAAAGGTTCGAACTTTGTCGCGATTGCTGATGCCATCGCGGCAGGCAAAATTTCTGCGGAAGTCGCCATTGTCTTGAGCGATGTCGAGAGTGCGGGGATTTTGTCACATGCGCGCGACCGGAAAATTCCTGCCAAATTCATTTCACCGGGGAAATTCCGCACAAAACTGGACGAAGACGCCGAGCGTGCTTACGTGAGCGCGCTGCGTGAGGCGCGGGTGGATTTGATTGTGTTGGCGGGTTTCATGCGCGTCTTGAAAGGCGAGTTTCTGCGCGCGTTTGAAGGGCGCATCATCAACATCCACCCATCGCTGCTGCCGTCGTTTCCGGGTTTGGAGGCATGGAAACAGGCGCTCAATCACGGTGTGAAGGCCACGGGTTGCACGGTGCATTTTGTGGACGCGGGCGTGGATGCCGGACCAATCATCGGCCAGCAAACTGTTCCTGTTCTGGATAACGACACGCCGGAGACGCTGCATCAGCGGATTCACGCGGCGGAACACGAGCTTTATCCGAAATGCGTGGCGGCGATTGCACGCGGGGAGATTTCGGTTGTCGGGCGGCGCGTGATTTGGAAAAAAAATAATTAACCACAGATGGACACGGATTAACACGGATATTTCCTATTGCGCGGCAGGAAGTTTTATCTGTGTCCATCCGTGTTTATCCGTGGTTGGAAATGAAATCAAAAAAGAAGAAAGTAGCTTTTCCGCGCCGGACTTGGCAGATTAATCCCGGTTAAGCGCGGGAGACAGGACTGGTAGGGACGCCGCGCTGCGGCGTCCAGTCGGCGCAGCGCGCCGACCCTACCTTTGAAAATTTGCATGAGTAAAAAATTAAAATTCGGCCTGCCCAAGGGCAGTTTGCAGGAAGCCACCATCCAAAAGATGGCTAAGGCGGGCTTCAACATTACTGTCAGCAGCCGCTCCTATGTGCCTTACGTGGACGATGACGAATTGGAAATCCGTCTCATCCGCGCGCAAGAAATCAGCCGTTACGTCGAGCACGGCTATCTCGATTGCGGCATCACGGGCTACGATTGGATTGTTGAAAACGGCTCAAAAGTGCAGGAGATCGGCGAATTTCTTTTCAGCAAGGCGACGCGTCAGCCGGCGCGCTGGGTGTTGTGTGTGCCGGAGGGTTCGCCGATTAAATCGGTGAAGGATTTGAGAGGCAAACGCATCGCGACGGAAGTGGTGAACGTCACCAAAAAATACCTCCGCAAACATGGCGTGAAGGCGGACGTGGAATTTTCGTGGGGCGCGACGGAAGTGAAAGCGCACGAATTGGTGGACGCCATTGTCGAATTGACCGAGACCGGCTCGTCGCTGCGCGCGAACAAACTGCGTATCGTGGACACGTTGCTGGTTTCCACGCCGCGGCTCATTGCGAACCGCGAATCATGGAAGGATTCTTGGAAGCGCAGAAAAATTGAAACGCTTGCGTTGCTGCTTAAAGGCGCGCTCGAAGCCGAGGCAAAAGTGGGTTTGAAAATGAACATCGCGGAAAGGAAACTGCCCGCGCTCCTGAAAAGTCTGCCCGCGTTGCGGAATCCGACGATTTCGAGCTTGAGTCAGAAGGGGTGGGTCGCCGTCGAGACGATCATTGACGAGCACATCGTGCGCGAAATAATCCCGAAACTCAAAGCTGCCGGCGCAGAGGGAATTATTGAATATCCGCTGAACAAAGTTGTATATTGACCACTGAAACCTATGGGTTCGATTAAAAAACGCCGCAAGGCGAAAATCAACCGCCACAAGCGGCGCAAGAAGCTACGCTTGAATCGTCACAAGAAGCGCACTTGGCAGCAGTAACTTGCCTTGCGGGCCGGCTTGTCCATTCGCGTCCAGCTGTTTTTAAACAGCTAGGCGCCGGTTTTTGCTTTCCTGAAGGCAGGGGTTTTCTCTGAATGAAACGTCATTTTGAAAAGCATTATACGCGCGACGAGGTTCGCGCACTCTTGCCACAAATCCGCCAATGGTTGGAGCAGCTCAATCATCATCGCCGTGATTTAGAACGGTTTGACAAGCGGCTTACCAGTCTCACGGCGGGCGGTCACGATGTTGGTGGTGAAACGGTCAACAATTGGATTCGCACATTGACGGCCATGCAGGAAATTCTGGCCGGGTTTCAGCGCCGCCAAATTTTCATCAAGGATTTGGAACGCGGCTTGGTGGATTTTCCCGCCATTATCGGTGGCAAGGAAGTTTTTCTTTGCTGGGAGCAGGAGGACGAAGACATCGAATTCTGGCACGACATCGAGAGCGGCTACGGCGGGCGCGAACGGCTGTAAAAATCTTCAAACGTCGCGTCGGAAATCAATTTTCACTTTGCACACGTCCCGTATGACGCGAATTGGCGCGGAACATCGGCCAGGAACTTTTCGCCAGTGGCGCCAGAGGCGTGCTGGAGTTGATGGCGCACAAAAATTCACTGTTCGCGACATAAATGGTTCCGTCATTGCCGATGTCCGGCGAGGCGACAATGTTCCAGGCACTTGTATTCTCATCAGTATTTAATCGCCACTGCTGTTTGCCGTCCTGCCCGACGGCTTCCAAATCCCGCCATGGTGCGGAAAAATAAACCGAGCCGCTCGCAGCAACGGCAGGTGTCGAGTCAATCAGACATGGGAAAGTCCGGCCCCAACGCTTCGTCCCATCCCTGCCGACGGATATATTGTGCTGGTTCACCGACAAATAAATATTTCCGCTTTCGTCGAGTACCGGCGAAGACCCGGTCGCGCCGCCGGTGTGCAAATGCCAGTCCTCTACGCCGTCGGGGCGCAGCGCGTAGAGATTACCGTCCGTCGAAGCAAAATAAATCGTCCCATCTGGCGCGATGGCTGGTGACGAGGTAATCTGACCGCCAGTCGGGGAAACCCATTTTTTTGAACCATTAGGATTGACTGCATAAAAATTCTTGTCGTGTGAACCGAAATAGATCGTTCCATCCGCTGCGATGGCTGGTGACGAGTCAATAATGCCGCCGGTCGGGAAAACCCATTTTTTCGAGCCGTCGGGATTGAGGGCATAGAAGTTTGTGTCCCATGAGCCGAAATAAATGGTTCCGTCCGCCCCGATTGCCGGAGACGAATCCACCCATGCGCCGGTTTCAAAAGTCCACTTCAGTTTGCCCTGCGGCGTGATGGCGTAAAATTTCCGGTCGCGCGAACCGAAATAAATCGTCCCGTCATCACCAATGGCCGGAGAGGATTTGATTTCACGTCCGGCCTGAAATGTCCATTTGATCTTGCCTTGCGGCGTGACGGCGAACAGTTTGCCGATGAAGGTTCCCTGGTAAATCGTGTCGTCCGGCGCAATGGCCGGCGACGAATCCGTGTAAAAGGGCAGCTGGAGCTTCCACACATTGGTCGCGGCGGATTGGGCGGAGCAGGGGAATGGCGCGCTCAAAAGAACAACGAAAACGGCAAGCCATATCCTCTGTAGCGATTTCATTTCGATGCAAGTAAATCGTCAAATCAGGCAAACGGCAAATTCAAACCGCTACAGGATCGGGTGCATCTTAACGTGCGTATTATTTTTCCCCCTCTCCGCCGTCACCGACGGGGGAGAGGGTCGGGGAGAGGTGGCGCGTTTTCTCAAATCCCCTCGCCCCAACCCTCTCCCCGCTTGGGCGGGGAGAGGGAGTTATTTTCTTTAGTGCGTGTCCGCGCCACCGCGAGGCTCCTGACGAGCCGGTCTTGGCGCATCAAAGCGTAGCGACGATGGCTCGCGAGTACGCTCGCCCCACCGAAAGTTGCAAAATATACCACCATCAATCGCGACGCAAACTTGCAACGACCGGATTTAGGAACTACCTTTTGCGCGTTTATGGAGAAGGTCATTGTCATCGGTTCGGGCTGCGCGGGCTGGACGGCGGCGCTTTACACAGCGCGCGCCAATCTCCAGCCACTCGTGCTCGCCGGAAAACAGCCCGGCGGCTTGCTTACCACGACGAACATTGTGGAGAATTATCCCGGCTTTCCCGAGGGCGTGGACGGCTACGAACTCATGACGCGGATGCAGAAACAGGCCGAACGTTTCGGCGCGCGCGCCAGTTTTGGCTCGGTTGAGAAGGTGGATTTTTCAAAACGTCCGTTTGTGCTCACGGTGGACGACGAAAAAATGGAAGCCGAAACCGTCATCATCGCCACCGGCGCGAGCCACCGGCATCTCGGCCTTGAGAATGAGGCCAAACTTGAAACCAAGGGCGTGACGTACTGCGCCACGTGCGATGGCGCATTGCCATTTTTCCGCAACCAGCCGCTCGTCGTGGTTGGCGGCGGCGATTCTGCGTGCGAAGAAGCGCTTTATCTGACGCGGTTCGGCTCGGTCATCCATCTGGTGCATCGCCGTGATGCCTTGCGCGCGTCAAAAATCATGGCCGAACGCGCATTATCGAATCCAAAAATCAAACCAGTGTGGGATTCGGTTGTAACGGACATTCTCGACGTGAAACAGGACAAAGTGACCGGTGTGAAACTAAAAAATCTCAAGACCGGTGCGGAGACGATTTTGGCCTGTGCGGGCGTTTTCATTGCCATCGGGCACACGCCGAACGCGAAGATTTTCAAGGGGCAAATCGAGATGGACGCCAGCGGCTACATCATTCCCAAACGCGGCACGATGACGAGTGTGCCGGGCGTGTTTGTGGCGGGCGACTGTGCGGATCACGTTTATCGTCAGGCCATCACGGCGGCGGGCGCGGGCTGTGCAGCAGCGATTGACACGGAAAGATTTCTGGCGGCGCAGAATCAGTAATACAGGCGACGTGGCAATGGCTTCATTGCCAAATTAAAACTGATGGCCCGTTCAAAATCCTGCCCCGCTCATTTTTTCCGTTTCGGCAGTTTGATTTTCCATTGCGGCAGTTATCCGGAATTTCCGGATAACTGAATCGGGCGACAGCTCGCCCTCCTCGAAGATGTTTTGAATATGTTCGTTGACAGTGCGGACATCCTTCTGGAAAAGCTCGGCCATCAGCTTTTGCGTTAGCCAGACGGTCTCGTTTTCCAGCCGAACCTCAATCCGTGTCCGATTGTCCTCGGTCTGGTAAAGAATCAGTTCTGATTTCGGTTTCATGCGCTCAATTTTATCTCAACCGGTGCGACAAAGGCTGTCCAAGCTCTGCGAACAACCCGATGGCGGGCTGGCTGCCTCGAAGTTTGTTGGCACGACGCGACACTAGCAAAAAGTTGAAGAACCGACAAGTATGGCAATTCACGATTAAAACGTTTTGGAACCAAGGTTGATTGCAAAAAAAGCTCTGACTTTGACAATTCCGTTCTGAATTCTTCATTGACGATTGGGCTGCTGTGGCTAAACTTCCGGCTCGGTTTTCTTAAACGGGTCTCAACCTTTTATTGAAGAAAGATTAAAAAATTATGGCAGTCAAAGTAGCAATCAACGGGTTCGGCCGCATTGGACGTCTGGTGTTCCGGGCGTTGGTCGAACAAGACATGGTGGGCAAGGACATCGAGGTGGTCGCAGTCGGCGATATCGTTCCGGCGGACAACCTCGCGTATCTGCTCAAATATGATTCCATTCAGGGTCGTTTCAAGGGCACGACCGGCTCGAAGAAATCCGCCGCCGACAAGCCGGAAGATGACGTGCTTATTGTCAACGGCAAGGAAATCAAGGTGGTGAGCGCCAAGTCACCCGCCGAATTGCCGTGGAAGGCGTTGGGCGTGGAATTGGTGATCGAATCCACCGGGCTGTTCACCGATGTCGAAAAGGCCAAAGGCCATATCACTGCCGGCGCCAAGAAGGTCATTATTTCCGCTCCGGCCAAGGGCGACTGTTTGACGGTTGTCTTGGGCGTGAACGAAGGCAAATATGATCCAAAGCAGCATCATGTCATTTCCAACGCGAGCTGCACCACGAACTGCCTTGCGCCTGTCGTTTATGTGTTGCTCAAGGAAGGATTCGGCGTCGAGGAAGGTTTGATGACGACGATTCACAGTTACACCGCCACGCAAAAAACCGTGGACGGTCCGAGCAAGAAGGATTGGAAGGGCGGTCGCAGCGCGGCCATCAATTTGATTCCGTCAACGACCGGCGCGGCCAAGGCTGTCGGTCTGGTGCTGCCCGAAGTGAAGGGCAAGCTCACCGGCATGTCCATCCGCGTGCCCACGCCGACCGTTTCCGTGGTGGACCTGACGGTTCGCACGGTCAAGGAGACGAGTTATGCGGAAATTTCTGCCGCGATGAAGAAAGCCAGCGAGACCTACCTGAAAGGCATCCTCGGCTATACCGAAGACGAAGTGGTCAGCTCGGATTTCATTCATTGCGAACTCTCCTCGATTTTCGACCAAGGCTCGGGCATGGAATTGAACAAACGTTTCTTCAAGCTCGTGAGCTGGTATGACAATGAGTGGGGTTACAGCTGCCGCGTCGGCGATTTGATCAAGCTGATGCTCAAGAAAGGGCTGTAAGCCGTAACAAAATAAATTCTTAAACTGGGAGGGACGGCATTTTGCCGTCCCTTTCATTTTTTCAGATTTGATTTAGCCCGAATTCCGAAGTTGGGGAGCACGCCCGCCTCGGGCGTTGCTGGCCGCGCCTCGCGGCCAGCCTCTTGCGCGTGAAGCTGACACAAACCAAACGCTTGAATCGTTTTAATGCGCCCGTGTTTTCCGCGAGGGCGCGAAAAACTGCGCCCGAGGCGGGCGCGCTCCCTTTTTTATTTCGTGATTTAATTTGGGACGGCGGCACGCCGTCCCTCCCAATAACGGATTTATTTTACAGTTTGCGGCGTTACCTGGATCACTTTTCCCTTCTCCAGCTTTTCGAGTTTGGGCGCAATGATAATCCGGCAATAAGGCGCATTGGAATTGTTGCCGTAGTATTCCTGATGATAATTTTCGGCCTTGTAAAATTTAGTGAATGGCACGATTTGGGTGACGATGGGATGCTTGAAATTCTTCTGCGCTTCGGCCTTCGATTTTTCTGCCGTGAGTTTTTGCGTTTCATTGTGGTAAAGAATGACGGAGCGATATTGCGTGCCTTCATCCGCGCCCTGACGGTTCAATGTGGTCGGGTCATGCGCCTGCCAGAACACGTCGAGCAGTTTTTCGTAGGTAATTTTTGCGGGGTCAAATTCGATTTGGGTGACTTCGGCGTGGCCGGTATTTCCCGTGCAAACCTGTTCGTAAGTCGGGTTCGGTGTCTGGCCGCCAGCGAAGCCGCTGGTGACGGAGATGACGCCGGGCAGCCGCTCAAAGACGGCTTCCATGCACCAAAAACAGCCGCCGCCGAACGTGGCGGTTTCGATTGTGTTTGTCGTATTCATGGGATGGGCGGGTTGTGCCAGCGCGCTGAAATTGAAAGCGCCGACGGCCAGCAGAATGCAAATCGCTCCTTTCATATTTTCTCGCAACCTGTCAGAAGATAGCACAAGCGCGTCCGCCTGTGAAATTTTGGTAGGTAGTGGGTTAATTTGGTGGGGAGAGACCATCCGCCTTCGCGGGGCGCCAAAGCGCCCGCTCCGGCGTGACGGCGGCTGGCGGGCCGGACAGTTTGGGCGTCGCAGAGCTCCGCCCTCCGAGCGGCTTTACTCGTGATTTGCAATCAATATGTGGTTTGTTTCGACGAGCGGAATATAATCTTCGAGAATGCGCTCCGTTTCGCGAAGTCTTGCGGCCTCCGCGCATTGGCCCTCGTTCATATTGACGCTGTCAACGGTGTTGGTGGATTGAGGCGGCAGGCCGGGCTGGTCCGCATTTTCGACGGTGATTTCATAGATTTTTTCATCCGACGCCTTGCGGTTGGCGCGTTCTTTTTCGCGCGCTTCATGGTGTGCTTGGATTTGTTCAATTTGCTTGAGGATATAGCTCTCGTTGAGTGAAGCAGTTTTGTCGGCCTGCAATTTGCGGAACTCGTCAATATCCTGTTGGATGTAAATGAAATCCTCATTCGTGGCCAGACGCGCTTCCGAACGCAGGCGCAGTTGTGCCAGATATGGCTGCACGAAATTGAACTTGCTATAAACAAGATTGAGTTTGTTGTATTCCTCGCTGGGAATCGTGTCCCAGGGCAGGGCGTTTTCCAGCGTATTCTCGCCGATGGAGGTCAAATAACTCAATATATCCGGCAACACGATATCCGGCTCAATGCCCTTCGATTGTGTGGAAGCGCCGCTGACGCGGTAGAACTTGCGAATGGTGATTTTAACGGCGCCCGGGTCATTCGTGGCGGATTCATTGGCAGACCAGATAAACGGACGGAGTGGATTTAAACTTTGCACCGTGCCTTTGCCATACGTTGAACTGTCGCCCACAATCAATGCGCGGCCATAGTCTTGCAGCGCCCCGGCCACAATTTCCGACGCGGATGCGCTGAAACGATTGACGAGAACAATCAGCGGGCCGTCGTAAAGTTCAGATGGATCATTATCTTCATCCGTGATGACACGGCCATTCGGAAAGCGGGTGAGCACAACCGGGCCGTTTGTGATGAACAAGCCGGTGAAATGAATGGCTTCTTCAAGCGAGCCACCGCCGTTGTTCCGCAGGTCAATGATAATGCCCGCGACTTTTTCCTGCTTGAGTTTGTTGATCAGCTTTGAGGCGTCGGCGGTGATGCTTTTGGGTGTTGAATGTTCAAGGTTACCGGTTATATCAATAGTGGCGTAAAACGACGGCAGATCGAGAATTCCAAAACGGTTTGTGCCGCCGCGGCTGTCAGGCAATTCAATGAGCTGGACCCTGGCTTCCTGATCTTCAAGTTTGATTTCGTCGCGGATCAAAGTCACAACTCGCAGGGGACCCAGATCGTCCGCGGGAATAATCGTCAGCCGCACTTCCGTGCCTTTCGGACCGCGGATCAGTTGGACGGTTTTGGAAAGTTCCATGTCCACCACATCCACGGGCGGTTGGCCGCCTTGCGCGACGGCAATGATGCGGTCATTTTCCTTGAGCTGCTTGCTTTTGGCCGCCGGGCCGCCGGGAATAAGTGTCCTGATCGTGCAATAACCGTCTTTATCCACCAGTTGCGCGCCGATGCCAAAGAGGGACAAGTTCATGCCGATGGAAAAATCCTGTGCGTGGCTGGTATTGAGATAATCCGAGTGCGGATCATAGGCGTGTGTGAGCGCATTCAGGTATGTTTGCAGGACGTCAGAGCTGTCCCAATTGGTGGATATCCGCAGAATCCAATGATAATGGCGCGCAAGTTTCTCTGCGATTTCCGCGGGGGCGGATTGGGGCAGGGGCAAAATTACATCGCTGTTGGTCGGCGAAACTTCGCGGCTTATTTTTTCCTGTAAATACCGGTAAAGCAGTTCCTGCTTCCAGAGGCGCCGCGCCTCGGCGAGATCCTTTGGATAGGGCGTCTTGCTGCGGTCCAAAAGAATGCGGTCGGAGGTGTGGAATCCAAATTCATCCTGTTTCAGCAAATGATCCGCATAAGCAACACGTTGTTGCAGCCGCTGCAGATAGCGCTGGAAAATTTCGCAGGCCGGCGTCAGATTGGCCATGCGGTGATCATCAATGGTAAGCGTGTCGAGATTTGTCCGGTAATGTCCAAATTCGGCTATATCCGATTGCAGAAAATAGCAATGCTGCGGATCGAGCGCCTCCAAATAGCCGTCGAAAAATTTTCCGGACATTTCTTCATCAAGGGGATGCCGGGAGTAGTGATATTCCTCCAACAAACGCGCCGTGACATAGGAAATGCGGCCGTCATTCAGTCCGGGTAAAAAGCGTGTGGAACCCTCTTGTCCCGCGATCGGGACTTTTTTTGAGGTGGCGCAGCCGGCGACAGTAAAAAGACTCAACAGCGCTGCGAACGCAATGACCCTGGGAATGGTTATTTTTAAGTGATACATTACAATGGGTGCAAGTTCGGCCCAATGTAGCCCGGATGATTCAATCGGGAAACAAACTTTTGGATTTTTTCCGCGCACCACGCAAAAGAGGGTTGCATTTTGACGGCAAATTTTGATAATGCAGCTTCCCAAAACGAGCTATGAAAACCACTGTAATAACGGCCATTTTATGCGTGACAACCTGTGCGCCATTGTTCGCCGACGGCACGAATGTCTTGAGCGATGATAAATCCCGCGTCAGCTATGCGCTTGGCATGATGCTTGGACGTGGCTGGAAACAAAAAGGGATTGATGTGGATTGCAATTGGGTTCTTCGCGGTTTGCAGGACGCCCAATCCGGCGCTTCTTCGTTGATGACCGGAAAGGAAATGCAAGACACATTGAACAAATTTCAACGAGACCTTGCCTCTAAACAGGAAAAATTGCGTCAGGAGATCGCCGAAAAGAACAAGCAGGCCGGCGAAGCATTTCTGGCTCAAAACAAGGGAGTGAAGGGCGTCATCATATTGCCGGATGGTTTGCAGTATACCATCATCGCCGAAGGCACGGGGGCATCGCCTGCAGGCGACGACACAGTGGCTGTGAAGTATCGCGGCACGTTGATTGACGGCACGGAATTCGATCACTCGGATAAAGCCGAATTCCGGGTTGACCGCGTCATTCGCGGTTGGAGCGAGGCGCTCACGCGCATGAAAGTGGGATCTCAATGGCGGTTGTTTGTCCCTTCGGAACTGGCCTATGGCCAGCCTGGCCGTCCGCCGCGCGTTGAGCCGAATTCCGTTTTGATTTTTGATGTCGAATTGCTTTCCATCAAACAGCCTGAACCAAAAGCGCCGCTTACCAGCGACATCATTAAAGTGCCTTCAGCCGAAGAAATGAAAAATGGCGCGAAGGTTGAGGTCATCAAACCCCAGGATTTGGAAAAGGCGCAGCAACAATCGCAGTCGGGCAAATGATTGCGGCATCCAAAAGAATTTGAACATTCATGTGATTGAAATGTCAATTTTCAGGAACCAAACAAATTATTTCTTATGAATCGTTTTCCCAAACGACTGCTTGGACTGTTCGCGGTGGTTGCGAACGTATTGGCATTGGTGTTTTTGTTTCACGTGAATTCATGGGGCCGGGAAATAGCGCCGGACATCAAGGTCGAAACCACGCCGGTCAATCGCGATGTCAAACTGGGCATCAGCTTCGCGCCCATTGTCAAAAAAACCGCGCCGAGTGTGGTGAGTATTTACTCTACGCAGACCATCCACTTTCGCACGCGTCCATTTCGGAATCCTTTTTCTGACGATCCCTTTTTCCGGCAGTTTTTCGGGGATCAACCCGCATTGAATGGTGGTCGCGAGTTTACACGGAAGGCACAAAGCCTTGGCTCCGGCGTCATTGTTTCCCCGGATGGATACATTTTAACGGCCAATCATGTTGTGGATGGCGCAGATGAAATCAAGGTCGCCATTGCTGATGGCAAAAAGGAATTCATCGCCAAGGTTGTTGGCACTGACCCGCCAACCGACATTGCTGTTTTGAAGATCGATGCAAAGGATTTACCCGCCATCACGCTTGGAGACAGTGACCAATTGGAGGTCGGTGACATCGTGCTGGCCATCGGCAATCCCTTCCGCATTGGCCAGACAGTGACCATGGGGATTGTTAGCGCGATGAGACGGAATAATTTTCTTCCCGGTGGCCAGATCATCAACCAGTACGAAGATTTCATCCAGACCGATGCGGCCATCAACCCGGGCAATTCCGGCGGCGCGCTTGTGGATGCGGAAGGTCGTCTGGTTGGTATCAACACCGCCATTATTCCAAATGATAACGGTGGTAATCAGGGCATCGGCTTTGCAGTGCCCGTTAATTTGGCGCGTCACTCAATGGAGCGACTTATTAATGGAGGGAAGGTCACGCGCGGTTTTCTCGGTGTTGCGCCGCAGGATGTTGATGCCAACCTGGCCAAATCATTCAATTTGCCAGGCCAAAACGGCGCATTAGTCAGCGATGTTTTTCCTGATACGCCCGCGAAAAAAGCCGGAATCAAATCCGGCGACGTTATTGTGGAGTTTAATGGCAAGGAAGTTGCCGATGCCCACAGCCTTCAACTGATGGTTTCTGAATGCGCGCCGGGAACCGAGGCGACTGTCAAATTGATTCGCGACGGACTCGCGCGAACCATTACGGTTACATTGGGTGAAAGACCGGTGGAAAGCGCGAACAACCAGAATGAATCCGGTAATTCCAAGCCGGATGATTCAAAAACCGATGCGCTTGACGGTGTAACGGTGGCGGATTTGAGTTTGCAGACGCGGGAACAGCTGAAAATTCCCAACGAAATCAAAGGGGCGCTTGTCATGGAGGTCGATCCGGATTCAAATTCCGCCGAGGCCGGCTTGAAACAAGGGGATATCATTGTGGAAATCAATCGTCAGCCGGTGAACAATGCTGGCGATGCCATCAAGCTTTGTGGGCAAGCCAAAGGCGATCAAATTCTTCTGAAAGTTTGGCATCGGAACGGCAACCTTTCCGGAATGCATTATCTTGGCGTGGAAAATACAAAGAAAGAGTCAAAGCAGAAACAGTCCCCGTGATGCTTTCAGACAGTCGTTCGGGTGAATATTCTTGAAGTTTGGCTTGGAACTCCGAACCCCAAACTTTATAACGCTCACACCATGAACAACGAATTGCCGTTGGTGAGCGTGATTATCCCCGTTCATCCGCACAAAACGGAGGTGAAATCCGCCGTTGCCGCCCGTCAATTCGATTACCCACGTGAAAAGCTGGAAATTGTGGTTGTGCGCACCACGGATTTGTCCATCGGCCCGGGCATCAAGCGCAATGCCGGGCTAAAGGCGATCCGTGGCGAACTGGTTTATTTTTTGGATGACGATTCGATTGCGCCGCCGGATAATTTGAGCCGGGCAATCAGGCATTTTTCCGATCCAACAGTGAAAATGGTGGGTGGACCGAATCTCTGTCCGCCGGATGCGCCCTTGTTTGAGCGGGTTTTGGGACTGGTCATGGGCAGTTGGCTGGCTTTTGGTCCCAGTTGCGCCCGTTATCGCGCGGTGGGAAAACTCCGCGCTGCCGGCGAGAAGGAATTGATTTCGTGCAATCTCATTGCCCGCCGCGCCGCCGTGCTTGAAGTCGGTTTCGATCCCAAACTGGTGCCAAACGAGGAAAATGCCATGATGGATGGTGTCCAGAAACGCGGCGGCAAATTGCTTTACGATCCGGAATTCTTTGTCCATCGCCGTCCACGCGCCAACCTTCGCGCATACGCCCAAATGCTTCTTTACTATGGCGGTGGGCGGGCGCAACAGTTCCGGCTGCATCCAACGTTTGCCTCGTGGCCCAATTTCATCCCACCGTTGTTTTGTTTCTACCTGTTGGTATTGCCGGTTTTGTTCGGCGTTTTTCCTTTTTCAAGAGGGCTGCTGCTGGCGGTATTGCCACTGGTGCTTTACATTATGGCTGTGCTCGTACAAACAATTTGCATTGCCGGACGAAGCAAAATTTCTTTGGCAATGCGCGCCTTGCCATTGATTGTTTTAACAAACGTTCTTTACGGCTTGGGTTTTTGGCGGGGTTTGTTTATAAAAATCGCGCCGCCACCATCGGTATCGGATGGAGACATCCGGTTTGAAACGGTGCCGGTGTAAGCGCGTAAATTATCAGCTTAAAGAGCCACCATTGCATGAAAGTTGCCATTCTTTGCGGCGGACAGGGCACTCGCTTTCGCGAAGTGAGCGATGTTATCCCCAAACCGATGGCGCCCATCGGGAATTATCCAATTCTCTGGCACATCATGAAGCTTTACAGCGCGCATGGTTTTAATGAATTCGTCCTACTCCTCGGTCACAAGGGCGAATGTATTCGTGAATTTTTTCTGAAATACGCCCCTCATACCGGCGATTCCAACCACCTCGTTTTTCACCAAAATTCTTCCGAGCCGTGGAGCGTTACACTGGTTGATACCGGAGAGAAAGCCATGACCGGTGCGCGACTTTGGCGTGCCCGGCGTTATCTGGAATCGGAAGGTGTTTTTGCCCTTACTTACGGCGATGGAGTGGGCAACATTGACATTGGCGCGCTTCAAAAGTTTCATCAATCGCACGGCAAAATGGCCACTCTCACCGGCGTTCATCCGCCGAGCCGGTTTGGCGAGCTGGTCGTAAAAGGTTCCGCCGTCGTCAAGTTTGACGAAAAACCCGAATTGAGCGCCAACTACATCAATGGCGGTTTTTTTATTTTTAACGCCAGTGTCTTTGACCGTTATCTCAACAATCGTGAAGACCTGATTTTGGAACGCGAGCCATTGCAACGCATGGCCAAGGATGGCGAATTGATGATGTATGCTCACGAAGGCTTTTGGCATCACATGGACACGCCGCATGAATTTGAAGTTTTGAATAATCTCTGGAAGTCCGGCAAAGCCCCGTGGAAAATTTGGAAATGAAAGCCCGCTGCCAACCACGGGGTTGATGATGGACATGCCTCATTGTGAAACAAATGCTTTGGTCAAAGGCGCTGAAAGCTTCCGCAGATCCGGAACGTTCCAAACGCTTTTTTGATTCGCTTGCCGCAACGGTCGCTCAAAACCAACTTAAAAAACTCTCCGCTGACTCCATTCGTGTTCTTATTACGCTGTTTGGCGGTTCACAGGCGCTCGGTGATCTGCTTCTCGCGCATCCGGAGTGGTTGCCGGAACTCGATTTCGAGAAGCTCAAATTTCCACGCCGCGCGCAAGACTTTCAGCATGAGGTTAAAGGTTTCCTGGAGCCTCGATTGCGGGAGGACGATTACGCCGGTGCTCTGGCCGAATTGCGTCACTTCAAACAGCGGGAAATGCTGTGTATTGCCGCGCGCGACCTTGCCCGCTTGAGCAACGTTGTCGAAATTACGCATGAGCTGTCGGATGTTGCTGATGTTTGCCTCGAAGCTGTCTGGCACGTTGTCTGGCAGCAATTCACCCAGCGGTTTGGCCGGCCGTTCCATCAAGACGCCGATGGTTGTTGGCAGCCGACGACTTTTTGTGTTCTTGGCATGGGCAAACTCGGCGGGCAGGAACTGAATTACAGTTCCGACGTGGACGTGCTTTTTGTCTATAGCGACGAAGGAGAGGTCTTCAGGGAGCCGCCTGCGAAGAAGAAAACACCGCACACCGTGATGCCGAACCATCAGTTTTTTAGAAAACTCGCAGAGACATTCATTGCCGAAGTTTCACGCGCTTCGGAGGAAGGTTCCTTATTCCGCATTGATTTGCGCCTGCGGCCCGAGGGCGACGCCGGGCCGCTGTGTCGTTCGCTTGAAAGTTACGAAAATTACTACTCGCAATGGGGTCAAACGTGGGAGCGCATGATGCTGATCAAAACGCGGCACGTTGCCGGTGATGGAGATCTGGCGGCGGAATTCATTGAAATGATCCAGCCATTTCGTTTTCCGCGTTCCGTCAGCCAAAACGTTTTGCAGGAAGTCGCCGCGGTCAAGGATCGGATTGAAAATGAAGTCGTGGGGGCGGATGAATTGGAACGCAATGTGAAACTGGGGCGTGGCGGTATCCGTGAAATTGAATTTGTCGTTCAATCGTTGCAGGTTTTGCATGGAGGGCGGCTGCCGTTCCTGCAGGTTTCGCAAACGCTTTCGTGTCTCGAAAAACTTGAGCGATACAATCTCCTTTCAAAGGAGGAAGTGCTGCAACTCGGCGCCGCCTACCGGTTTTTACGTGATGTCGAACATCGCCTGCAAATGGAAAATAATTTGCAGACGCACACGATTCCCGACGATCCGCGGGCGCAACTGCGGTTGGCGCGGCTGATGGATTTCAGGTCTTTGGAAGGGTTCGAGTCAATGCTGCGAACGCATACTGGAAATGTCCGGCAAATTTACGAAAAACAGCTCAAGAAGGAATCGTTGCAGGCGCAAACAATCTTCCCGGAGGAATTCGACACTTCCAGCGAAAAATGGGAGGAACTCCTTGCCGCACATTCGTTTCGCGACCCGGAAACAGCGTTCCAACTGCTCAAAGAATTTGCCAAAGGACCGGGTGACGTTCATGTTTCGCCGCGAACGACGGAATTGGCGTGTCAGTTGATTCCCAAACTGTTTGCTCTTTGCCCCAAGCAGAGGTCAGAAGTCAGAAGGCGGAAGCCGGAAGTCGCACGAACAAATTCCGGTCTCCGCCCTCCGGCTTCTGACATCCGGCTTTCCGATCCCGACCGTGTGCTGACGCGGCTGGTGAGTTTTATCGGCGTGTATGGGGCGCGCGTGCCGCTGCTCGAAATGTGGAATGGCAATCCCGCAATGTTCGAGCTGATGCTGTTGTTGTTCGATCGCTCCGAGTTTCTGGCCGAAGTTGCAATCCACACGCCGGATTTGATTGATGATTTGCTGTCTGCCGGGCGTTTGCGTCAACGCAAAACAGCCACTGGGATTTTGAAGGATTTGCGCCATGGATTGCACGATACGGACCAGTTTTTCTGGTTGCGCCGTTATCATGAGGCAGAATTAATGCGACTGGGTTTGCGCGACATTCTGGGTCTTGCCGATTTCGAACAAAATCTCACGGAAATTTCCGCGCTTGCCGATGCCTGTTTGCAGTATGCGCTCGGAGTGGTGATGCACAAAAATAAAATCAAAAGGCCGCCCTTTGCCGTCATCGGGTTCGGCAAACTCGGCGGCTGTGAAATTGATTACGGTTCCGACCTCGATGTTGTTTTTATCGCCGATTCGAATGTAAAAAATCTGCCCAAGCTCCAGCGACTGGCGGCGGAGGTTGTGGATCTGCTTTCACGCCGGACAGAGCAGGGGATCGTGTTTCATGTTGACGCCCGGTTGCGTCCCGACGGTGAAAAAGGGCTGCTCGTCAATACGCTCGACGCTTACGGGAAATACTATCGCCAGCGCGCGCAGCTTTGGGAGATTCAGGCGCTGACGCGAACGCGGCCGATCGCCGGTGATTTGGCGCTTGGTGAGAAGTTTCAGAAACTGGCCGCCACGCTCACGAATTTTAGCAGGGTTTCAAAAATCAAAAATCGGAGGGACGAGCTCCGCGAGTCCCTGACTTTTCCGAATAAATCAGGGCGTCGTGGAACTCCGCCCTCCGAAACGAAAAAAACAGCCGCCTTGCCGATTTGCTTCACACCGGACTGGAAGAGGCAAATTCATCAAATGCGGATGCGCATTGAAAAAGAGCGCACGCCGCGCGGGCAGGATGACCTGGCCATCAAGACCGGCAAAGGCGGTCTGATGGACGCCGAGTTCATTGCGCAGACTTTATGTCTGGAAAACGGCTGGCAGGAAGCGAACACGCTGCGTGCGCTCGAGCGCGGGCGTGACGCCGTTGGAGTTCAACCTTCAGGTTTCGTTCCGGTCAAGGGCACGCTAAAGCGTGAACTCCAACCGCTGACGCGCGGAGATTTTGAAAGGCTGCTGGAAAATTACCGGCAATTACGCCGCGTCGAAGGTATTTTGCGCCGTTGGAGTTATGAAGGTGAGACGGTTTTGCCGGACGACGCTCCGGCCTTTTACCGCGTTTCGGTGCGTTGTGGCTTTTTGAAACCGGATGAATTTAAAAGGGCGCTGGCGAAATGGCGTCGGGCGATTCGGGAGGTTTACGGGAAAGTTTTTGACGCAACGGTGCCGGGACGCAAAGAAGAAAACAGGATCAGGAAAAGCTGTGGGTAGCGCCCGCCTCCGGCGGGTTCAATTCGGCGTCCCGCCGAATTGCCGCAGCGCGCATACGTTTGCCGGAAATCGGACGAGTGACAACAATCTGTGTCTGCAAACAGTTTCGGGCGTGACGCCCGAAACGACCCGCGAGACGCGGGTGCTACCATATTATTCCTGCATCGCCAGGCTTTTATGCTTCAAGCCTTTTTCCGCTGCCGGTTGACTTCGTAAAGAAACACAGCAGCTGCCGCGCCAACATTGAGCGAGTCCATCGTTGGCGGCATCGGAATGGCCACCGCTTCATCGCACGCTTCGAGCACAGGCGCGGAAATGCCATCGCCTTCGCTGCCGAATACGAGGCAGCAATCGCCGCGAAAATCAGCTTGTGCAAGGGTTTTGCCGCTGGCGTGTGGATGTGCGGCGATGCAACGGATGCCGTGGGCGCGCAGCCCTTTCAAACATTCCACAAGTGTCAACTTCGTGATATGCGGCTTTGTGGTGAATTGATGACGCTGGCCGAGCTTTGCCAGTTCAATGACTGGCAATTGTAAAATCGTGCCCATGGAATTTCGCACGGCACGGCGGAGGAACGGACTGCTGGAAGTTTCGCCGACAAGCAGGGCTTGAACGCCAAACGCGACGCAGTTGCGGACCAGTGCGCCGAGATTTTCCGCGTTTGCGAGCGCGTCTATGGCCACGAGTAACAGGGGCTTTTGGCTTTTCGACAGGATGTCATCGAGAGAAACGGGCGGGGGAATTTTCCCGACGGCGAGCACGCCTTGAAACATCGAGAAGCCGGTCAGCGTTTCGAGCAGTTTCTTTTCAGCGAGATAGACCGTAACGGTTTCCGATCGCGCTTCAAGCAGCGGACGAAAATCGTCCAGCCATTTTTCCGGCAGCACGACGGAGAGGACGGTGAAACGGCTTTCGAGCAGCCGTTTTACGACCTTCACACCTTCAGCCACGAAGATGCCCTGCCGCTCGTGTTCCAGCGGCCGCCGCATGGTGGCGTAAGGCTGGAGTTCGGGCGCGTCGAATGAGTCAATCTTCTGAATGTGCAGTGTCGCCACACGCCGATTGTTCATCTTCAGGCATGGAAACGAAAGCGCTTTTGCGACATCATTCCTTTCCATTACACGCCAGTGCGAGAAGCCGGCAATCCCAAATTGAAGTTGAACTTTCCGTTTGGATGTGTAAAAGTAAATCAAATGGCAAGTATTACGGAAACTTTAGTTTCAGATCACGCGGTGTTTATCGGTGTGTTCGGCTGGATTAAACAGGTTTTACCCCGGCTCACCACGCTCGGAGAGGTAAAGTTGCTGGCGGGTCTGGTGGAGGCGTTGCTGCGAGACCATGCCGATGTGGAAACCGATCTGGCGTTTATCGCCTTGGATCATGCGCTTTACAATAAAGGCCAGCTCAACCGGTTGCACGAGGACCACGACGAAATTGACGACCGCCTGAAACAGGTGCAAACGGCGGCCAATCTGTCCGATGCGCGGCGACTGTTGAGACTGGCGCTGCTCGCATCGCGTCAACACTTCCGCCGCGAAGAACGGATTATTTTCCCGCTGATAGAGAAAGTGCTCCAGAAGGAGACGTTGACGAAATTAGGGGGAGTCCGGATGCGACAATACCTGGCGCGGGGGAGATAGACTGTGCTCATCATTTCCGCAGCATTATTTTTGATGCGCGGAACATTTCTGAATGTTCAATTCAGCCGTTTTTACGTTTAACTTTTACGCGGTAAGGCGGGCTGTCTTCTTTGACGTGAAAACCAATTTCTCGACGCGGCTGCTCCGGCGGCGTCATCAATTGATGAATAGCCTCAAAAAGCGTGCGGATATTTTCGTCGTGATTTTCGATTTTACGCTCCAGTTCGGAAAGTTTATGCGTGAGTTCCTTGTGCAGCGACAGGGTTTCCCTCAATCGGACGAAAGCGCGCATGATGGCGATGTTGACCTGCTCGGCGCGTGGGCTGTGCAGTACGCCGGAGAGCATGGCAACGCCTTCCTGTGTGAAAACGTATGGCAAGTATTTGAAATGCAATCCCTTCTGTAAGATTCCAATTTGGAATCTTGAAGCCTCCGCTTCTTCTACCGTCAATTGAAACATGAAATCGGATGGGAAGCGGTTCAGGTTGCGTCTCACCGCCTTGTTGAGGTTGCCAGTGCTGACGTCATACATCGCGGCCAGATCTCGGTCGAGTATCACTCGTTGTCCGCGAATTAAAAGAATGGCCTGCTCGACTTGTGGTGGCGCAACTAATTTCGCGTGGTAGCCCATAACGAAAAAACGATACGCAGGTTTGATTTTTCGGGCAAGGTTAAGAAGGCAATGTCGGCTCAACAACCTTGATACCTCTGTCACGGAGAATCTGCAAAACTTGTTCCAGATTCACATCATCCGGTACGCTAAACTGTTGAACCGAGCGCAACGACGCGTTCGAAAATTGTCTGATGCCATCCACGATGACATCTTTTTTCATTATGATTATAAAGCTGGTAAAATTTGGACCTTCAATGCTTCTTTGATGAATATTTACGACAAGCCTGCTCCCGTTCCACGAATGAGAGCAATCGCGATAAAAATTAATACAATCGATATCCTTGTATGCCGATCTTTGACTGTTTGTCCCTCGCAGCCCTCGCACAATCATGTCTTCCCTTAACTGAATTAGTGTGCCGGGGCATAAAGGTTGGATCAAGAAACCTATTGAGGCGAGCGACATGAATCCGAGTGCAAGCAAGCAAATTGAAACTGAAAACTTTCCATTGCCGCCCAAAAAGCCAAACGGAATTGAGACAATTAAAATCAAACCAAACACAATCAAAATATTTTTTGGCGTTAATATTCCTTTAATTTTTGGCTCGCGCCATTTCATCAGACGTTTGTTGGAGAGACTCATAATTTTAGAAATTATTAAAGTTTCAACGTTTCACACGGTACATCCTGTGCGGTGAGCTGAAGATGGACGTGCGTTGCGCCGATCTGCTGGAGGCGTTCACTCATGATGCGGTGTGCAAGATCGGGTTTGTTGCATTCACGGCTCAAATGGGCAAGGTAAAGGTGTTTCAATCCGGCGGACATGATTTGCGCAACAGCTTCAGCGGCGGCATCGTTGGAAAGATGGCCGTGCCGGCCAAGAATGCGTTGCTTGAGACTCCACGGGCGGCGGACGGAATCCTGCAGCATTTTTACGTCGTGATTGGACTCCAGGACGAGGACGTTTGCGCCCCGCGTGCGCTCGAGCACGAGCTTGGTAACGTGACCGAGGTCGGTGACGAAACCCACATTGCCGGCGCCGGTGTGCAATAAAAAACCAACGGGGTCCTGTGCGTCATGCGGAATGGCAAAGGTATCCACGAGCAGGTCCGCAATTTCAAAGCTCGCGCCGGTTTCAAACAGGTTGCAGTTGAACTTCGTCTCCAGTTGGAATTCAAAGGCTTCCTTTGTGGCGCGGTTGCAGTAAATCGGGATGTTAAGTTTTTGTGCAATCCCAGTCAGGCCGTAAACATGATCGTTGTGTTCATGTGTAATGAGAATGGCAGTCAGATTTTCGGGTGCGCGTCCGATGCTCGCAAGGCGCTGGCGGATTTGGCGCGGGCTGAAGCCGGCGTCCACAAGTATGCGTGCCTCGTCGGTTTCAAGATAAGCGCAGTTGCCGCCGGAACCGCTGCCGAGAATGGTGAATTTGACGGCCACGAACAGACGTTAGTGCTCCGCAGGAGATGGAGCAATTTTTTTCGTTGCAGCTGGGCCATTTCAAGCGCCAACACTGCAACCGACTTCACGTTGACTGTGACCTCTTGCCCGTGCGGGTAAATGGGGTAGCATGACCGTGTGACCGGTTTATTCCAGCGCGTCGAACAATCCATTCAGAACCGCCGACTGTTGAAACGCGGCGAGAAAGTTCTGGTCGCCGTCTCCGGCGGATTGGATTCCATGACGCTTTTGCACGCACTTCATGCGCTTTCGGCAAAGCATCGGTGGAAATTGACCCTTGCGCACTTTAATCACCAATTGCGCGGGCGCAGCAGCAACGCCGACGAACAACTTGTTCGCAAAACCGCTGTGGCATTGAAACTGCCCATTGTCGTTGGGTGTGCCAACGTTCGGGAATTCTCCCGAAAATCCGGTTTATCCATCGAGATGGGCGCGCGGAAGCTGCGCCACGAGTTTTTTGTTCGCGCGGCGGGAGGGCGCGGCATCCGTGTCATTGCGTTGGCGCATCATGCCGACGATCAGACCGAGCTTTTCTTTTTGCGCATCTTGCGCGGTTCGGGTGGCGAAGGTTTGGCGGGGATGAAATGGCGTTCGCCATCGCCGGCAGACAAAACAATTTCACTGGTTCGTCCGTTGCTTGGCCTGGCTAAAAACGAATTGTTCGATTTCGCACAACAAAACAGGATTCGCTTTCGTGAAGACAGGACAAATGCGCTGCCTGATGCGCTGCGCAACCGCATTCGCAACGAATTACTGCCGTTGCTGCGCAGAAAATATCAACCGGCACTCGCGAAAGCAGTTCTGCGGCTGATGGAAATCGTCGGCGAAGAGGCGGATACGATTGGGAAATTGGCGGGGCGATGGCTAAAAGAAACTGGTAGGGACGGACCGCCGGGCCGTCCGCGGACGCCGCAGCCCAGGCTTCGCCAAAGGCTACGCCGAGGCGAGCGCGGCGTCCCTACCTTTGCCAGCTTGCCCGTCGCGGTGCAACGGCGCATTTTGCAGATGCAGTTGGCTTCGCTCAATGTTGCGCCGGGTTTTGATTTGGTTGAGGGATTGCGGCAGTCGGCTGATTCGTCAATCAGCATCAACCCGGAATTGTCAGTTTTGCGCGACGCGAAAGGCATGGTGAGGTTGAAGTCGGTGCCGTTGATTGCATTCAGCTCAAACAAACTCGCGATGAATTTGGCGGGCAGGGCGGGGGAGGTGGTGTTTGGTGGAATGTGTATTCGGTGGCGTTTGGGCGCGGGCAGGAAATTTTCACTTCCGGGTGTCCAAAAGGCGCGTGAATTTTTTGACGCAGACAAAATTGGAGGGAAGATCACGCTGCGTCATTGGCGCGCAGGCGACCGTTTCCAGCCGATTGGGTTCAAAGCAACGGCAAAGCTTCAGGATTTGTTTACGAACGCAAAAATTCCACGCCTGCGGCGGCACGATTTGACCGTGGCTGAAGCCGCCAATGGCGAAATTTTCTGGGTTGAAGGTTTGCGGATGGGAGAGCTTTTCAAATTAACGCCGCAGACGAAACGGCGATTAATTTGGAGCTGGCATCCCTCGTCCAATCAACGCCACTGAAAGTCCTTTACACTAAAGTTTTAAGCGTCTAGACTTCGCTGTTTAATTGATTGAAAAATATGGAATTGAAGGCGAAAACGGTTGAACAGTTCAGGTTGCACCCGCAGGACACAGGTTCGGCGGACGTGCAAGTAGCGCTGCTGACGCAGCGGATTAATCATTTGACCGAGCATTTGCAGAACAACAAAAAAGATCACAGCTCGCGCCGCGGGTTGCTGATGATGGTCGGCCAGCGCCGCCGCCTGCTTGAATACTTGCAGATCGAAGATCTGAATCGTTATCAGGCAGTCACGAAGAAGCTGAAGCTGCGCCACTAGTTCTTTCAGTGATCGCCTTTTCACTTTCGGATTTGAGCCGGGAACGCGAACGGCCCAATTCTCAAACCAAACACATCGCGAAAAAAAGTTCCGTTGTCCCTGGGAAATTTCATTCAGCCCCGCCTTTCCGCGGAAGAGCGGGGTTCAATGAAGTTCCTCCGGTGGCAATGGGCAAGTTGAGAAGTTAAGTTATGTCAGAAAAAATCATTGTCCAAGTGGGCGACAAGCAGATTGTCATTGAAACCGGAAAAATCGCCAAACAGGCGGACGGTGCTGTCACCGTCCAGCTCGGCGAAACCATCGTCGTCGTGGCCGCCGTGGCCGCGACCAAGGCCAAGGAAGGCCAGGACTTTTTCCCATTGACCGTTGACTACCGCGAAAAAGCGGCGGCCGCGGGCAAGTTCCCCGGCGGCTACTTCAAACGCGAAGGGCGTCCGACGGAAAAGGAAATTCTCACCTGCCGTCTTACCGACCGGCCGATCCGCCCCTTGTTTTCCAAGGGCTGGTATAATGAAGTCCAGGTGCAAAGCATTCTGTTGAGCGCCGATGGTCAAAACGATCCCGACATGCTCGCGCTTGTGGGCGCGTCGGCGGCGCTGATGGTCAGCGACATTCCATGGGCCGGACCGCTCGGCGCCGTGCGCGTCGGCCGCGTCAAAGGCCAGTTTATCGCCAATCCAACGCATGAGCAGATGGCGGAAAGCGACCTCGACCTCGTCTATGTCGGCAACGAAACCGACATCGTGATGTATGAAGGCTCGGCCAAGGAAATTTCCGAAGCGGACTTCAACGCCGCCCTCAAGTTTGGTCACGAATCCATTCAGCCGCTGATTGCAGCGCAAAAGGAGCTGGTTAAACGCGTCGGCAAAAAGAAACGCGAAATCACGCTCAATGTCGTTCCCGACGAAATTCTTCAGGAAGCGAAAAAACTCGCTGGCAATCGCATGGTGGCGGCGTTGCTCACGCCCGGCAAACTCGCGCGCGAAGACGCGTGCAGGGCGATTCAGGACGAAGTCGGCACGAAGCTCGCCGCAAAATTCGGCGCCGAGAAAGTCACTGATTTTATCATCAAAGACGCCTTTTATTACATCCAAAAGGAAGCCGTTCGCGGTTTGATTTTGAAGGATGGCAAGCGGCTCGATGGCCGCAGCTTCGATGTTGTTCGCCCGATTTCAGCCGAAGTCGGATTGTTGCCTCGCGCGCATGGCTCGGCGTTGTTCAGCCGGGGTGAAACCCAGACGCTCACGCTGGTCACTCTCGGGACGGGTGATGACGTGCAGGAGTTTGACGCTTACACCGGCGGTGACACGGAGAAAAAATTCCTTTTGCACTATAACTTCCCCAATTTCTCCGTCGGCGAAACCGGCCGTATTTCCGGCCCCGGCCGGCGCGAAATCGGCCACGGCGCGCTTGCGGAACGTTCCCTCGAACCGATGATGCCGGTGGAAAATTATCCGTACACCATCCGCGTCACGAGCGAGATCATGGAATCGAACGGCTCAACCTCGATGGCGACGGTTTGCGGCGGCTCGCTGGCATTGATGGATGCCGGTGTGCCGTTGGTTCGCCCGGTGGCGGGCATCAGTATTGGCTTGTGCGCCGAATACGGCGCCAATGACAAAATCGCGCAATACAAACTGCTCACCGACATCATCGGCTGGGAAGACCATTTCTGCGACATGGATTGCAAGATCGCCGGCACCGAAAAGGGCATCACCGGTTTTCAACTCGACCTCAAGTTACGCGGCGTTCCGCATCAATTGATGATGGAAGCAGTCGAAAAGGCGCGCGTTGCCCGGTTGTTCATTCTCGGCGAAATGGCCAAGACACTGGCCGAGCCGCGCAAAGAAATCAGCAAATACGCTCCGCGCATCGAGACCATCAAGATTAATCCGGAGAAAATCGGCGCCATCATCGGGCCCGGCGGGAAGAACATTAAAAAGCTTGTCGAAGAATCTGGTTGCGAAATTGACATCGAAGACGACGGCACGGTGAACATCTTCTCCGTGTCGCCCGAAGGCATGAAGATTGCCCGCGACTCGATCATGGGGATGACTGCCGAAGCGGAACCGGGAAAGATTTATCGCGGCAAGGTTGTTACGATCAAGGAATTCGGCGCATTCGTGGAATTCCTGCCCGGCAAGGACGGCCTGGTGCACATCAGCGAACTGGCCAATTTTCGCGTCAAGCAAACCGAGGACATCGTCAAGATGGGCGACGAAATCTGGGTCAAATGCCTGGGTGTGGACGAAAAAGGCCGCGTCCGCCTTTCGCGCAAAGCCGCCATGGAAGAACGCGACAAGGAAATGGCAGGGAAAGAAGCGACGGAGAAACCAGCACCACCACCAGCCGCAAACTAACAGGGTAGGGACACGCGGCTCGCGTATCCGAAATGGAAAGAAAAGCTTTTGTCGGACGCCCCAGCGGGGCGTCCCTACCTATAATCTTTTTGCCAATTCTACCCGACTCTTTGCGAGCACATCGTTGTGCAGCGAATTGCCGTGTGCATCAATCGTCACCACCGCCAGGAAATCCTCCACTTCAAATTCCCAGATTGCCTCCGGCGCGCCGAACTGTTCCATCATATAAACATTGCGCACTTTTTTGATGCACTCGGCCAACACCTGCGCCGCGCCGCCGACCGCGTGCAAATACACGCAACCATATTTCTTGCATGCTGCGAGTGTTTTGTCGCCCATGCCGCCCTTGCCGATGATGCCGCGGATGCCGAAGTCCTTGATGATTTTCGCCTGATACGGCTCTTCGCGGATGGAAGTTGTCGGGCCGGCGGCGGTAGCTTTCCAGGTGCCGTCAGCTTGCTTCATCATGACCGGGCCGCAATGGTAAAGAATTCCGTCGTATAGTTTTACACCCGACGGCAGCTTGCCGCCATCGTGCAGATACTTGTGGACTGCATCGCGCCCGGTGAACACAACGCCGGAAATCAGCACCTCGTCACCGACTTTCAGCGTCCGGATTTTTTCTTCGGTGAAGGGAAAAGTTAATTTGGTCACGGTAATCGGTGAATCACGTCACTTCTTCTTTCGCGGCGGTTTATCATTGAGCGCCATCGCGGATTCCTCGGCGTGCTGACGTTCCCGCTGCACCACAAGTTGCTGCAACTCCTCTGCCGAGCGGATGACTTTTCGCCCTGCCTTCTCCTCTGCGTCCGTGATTTCGTCCAGCTTCGCAAAATACGCATCCGGGTCGGCGGCAAACTCCCGCGACAACTCATCTTTAATCTGCCAGATTTCTTCGAGAATCGGATTGGCTTTCATACAATCATATTCCCATAAGTTCGATGGGAGTGCAAACCTCTGGTAAAATCAGCCCGCGCGCGGCCATGAACGTCCGCAGCTTCGCGAGCAAATGCGGATTCGCCAGATGCCGGCAATTCCAGGTGAGCAGGATGTTCACGCGACTCTGCGCAGCCACAACCGCATGAATGGCATCGGACGCGGCGGCGGGCGAAAGCAGCCGTTCGGCCAGAATCGCCCGCGCGAGTTTGCGTGCCGGTTCATCCACCTTCAAAATCGTCAGCCCGGCCAGTGCTTCGATGCGACGATGGCTCATCTCCGCGTCACCCATGCGCGCCTCCTCCAACACTTCCGACGAAGTCACACACTCATAACGCTGCCGTTCGTCCTGTCACCATTGCCGCGTGAGTTGCTGATGCGCGGCGAGAATGGAATCCCGGCTCGGATTTGCCACCAGATAACTCACAACCGTCGTCTCAATGTAAACGGATTCCATCATTCAATTCCTAATTTCGCGCTGACCGCATTTCAGACCGCGCCCGGATTTTTTTTTGCGTTTTACCCAGGGCGGCACTCACATTGTTCATTTGCCCTGGGCTATTTTCTTTCAGCCTTACAGGCTTTTAATTTGTGTGAATTCGTGAAATTCGTGTCTGTGTTAATCCGTGTTCATCTGTGGCGAATTTTTTCAATAAAGCCACTTCCCGATTTTTCCCTCCACATCCAGCATCACACCCTGACGCCGGTACGCCCAGCACATGTAGCTGACGCTGACAAAATAGGACGCAGGCAAACGGTTTGCCGCGCAAATCTTGACTCCCAGCAACGTCGTCTTGCCGCCAAATCCCATCGGGCCGATGCCGAGTTCGTTCGCCGTCTTCAAAATATCCTGCTCCAGTTTGTCCAAGTCCGGGTTCGGATTCCGGTCGTCGAGTTTGCGGAGGAATTGCGTCTTGCTCATTTCGTAGCCCGTCGCACGGTCGCCACCGATGCATACGCCGAGGATGCCCGGGCCACAGCCTTTGCCTTGCGCCTGCAACACGGCGTCGAGAATCGCCTTGCGACAGCCGTCGAGGTCGCGGTTCGCACCAAGCTTTTCGTTCGGCAATGAATATTGCGCGCCGACGTTTTCGCAGCCGCCACCCTTGAGCACCAACCGCACGCTCACTTCCGGCGAGCGATGCTGATGAAAATGAAACGCGGGCGCTCCGGGGCCAACATTCGTGCCGTCGTTCTTGCTTGTGAGCGAGTCCACGGAATTCTGGCGCAGGTAGCCTTTCTTCGTAGCCAGCTTTACGGCTTCCTTGGCCGTTTCTTCAAATGCGATTTGGTCGAAGCCGACCGGGCAATCCACATAAAACAGGATGCTGCCGGTGTCCTGACAAATCGGCTGCGATTTTTGTTTGGCCAGCTCGATGTTGCGTTCGATGATTTTGAGTGTGGATTTTGCGAGCGTGCCTTTTTTCTCCTGTTCAAGCGACGCGAGGATGGCCTTTTGCACGTCGTCGGGAATTTCCGCCGAGGTGCGCCGGATCAATTCGAGCAGAGAATTTGACAATTCGCTCATAAAGCTGAATCCAGCGTAAGACTTGCGAGTGAAAGCGTCAACCAATGGCAAATGGTGGTAGTGGGTCAGTTTGATAAAAACCGGTGGGGCGAGCGTCCTCGCGAGCCCTGACTCTTTGGAAAGCGCCGCTGGAAGTTTGGGCTCGACGGAGTCTCGCCCCACCAAATTAACCCACTATCCAAATGGTAGGGCGCGCCGTTCGGCGGGCTGCGGACCGGGCTTCGCAAGGCTTCGCCCAAGCGAGGAGTCCGCCC
>Ga0182011_10000594_pt1 | contig 31682 bp, 22 predicted proteins | sample 711E1DmetaG_FD_120481 | JGI IMG/M metagenome (GOLD analysis project Ga0182011, IMG submission 120481) | Permafrost microbial communities from Stordalen Mire, Sweden - 711E1D metaG | ecosystem: Environmental > Terrestrial > Soil > Wetlands > Permafrost | place: Sweden: Stordalen | collected...
AGTTCGAAAACGTCTTTTCCTCCATCCCTGGGGATCAGCTCGAGCCGAAAAGACGATGCCCTCTCCTTTATCGTCCGCTTGAGAAGCCACTCGGCGGCGGCAAGCGGCAGCCGCGGCCTTGTCGGCTGCGCCGCCGGGAAACCGAGTGTCAGGACGGTCAGGAACGTTACAAGTACGATTCTCATCAGGTTTGAGTCCTTCTCTATCCGGATGAATCTCGGCAATGTTAATCTCTTTTTCAACTTGAACGGCCCCCCCTTTTTTGGTATACTCTTGAGTGCGTACCCCCCGTCCTCCACTCCCGTGCTATCCCACTTTGAGCGAGGCTCCATGTTCAGAAAGATGTTGTGTGTAGCGTGCGCACTGTGGCTGGTCGCCGCGACGACCTTGGCCCAGAATATCCCTGTCAGGAACGCCGGCTTCGAGTCCTCTTCCGGGAGCGGAGCAGCCGACTGGACGGTGGCCGGGGGGGCCGGGCCGGGGAACAGTGCGGGGCTCGACAAGGGGGTGTTCCATGCCGGTCAGTCGAGCTTCAGTGTTGTCCATGAGCGTGCCGCCTCATTCGCGATGCTTTCCTCCCCCGTTGTTCTGGAAATCGGAAAACTCTACAGGCTGAGCGGTTGGATCAGGACCGAGAATGCAGTTGCCGATCCTGTAGGCCGCTATCCAACGCCGGTGGCGGCCACGCTCACGATGGAGTCATTCCCATTCACGAACAATGCGACCGTCGTGGGGGGCACTTCAGGCTGGACAATGAGTGAAGCTCTCTTTTTTGCGACACAGCGGGAAGACCGGATTGCGATCAGGTTCGGATACAATGGCAGTGCGAGCGGGAAGGCATGGTTTGACGACATCACGATAGAGAAAGTCGAGGACATAACCGCCTACATCCCCATGGAGACCGTCCGCTGGTTCGGCCCGGCCTTCCGGTATACAGACAAGGGTTGGACGTTTGTCCATATCGAGGGGAAGCCCTACGAGCGTGGATACCAGTACGGATCGCTCCTTTCCAGAGAAATCGTCGCGTATATGGACAAGCTTGCCATACGCGCAAACGGCGACAACCCGGTCGCGGGGTGGGGGAACCTGCGCACGCTCGCCGACGCCCTGATGCTCAGAAAGTTCGATCCGGAATACCTCGAAGAGATGAAGGGGATCGCCGACGGGGTTGCGGGGGGTGGGGGACTGTTCAAAGGGAAGGCGGTTGACCTCCTCGATATTGTAACGGTGAACTCCGCCGTCGACATCGGACAATTATCGGAAGGACTCATCAAGGAGCCGCACGGGCTGAGCGGCAGGAGTTTTCGTCCCGAGGAGGACGAAGCCAATGCGGCCGACCGGCTTCATAAATGTTCGTCGTTCCTCGCGAGCGGCCCGGCGACAAAGGACGGGAGGATCGTGTTCGGGCAGCTGTTCATGTGGAACGGATATACCGGCGTCCACTGGGACATCCTGTGCGATATGGTGCCGGCGAAAGGGCATCGCCTGGTCTACGAGACATTCCCGGGGGGTATCCATTCGGGGGCGGATTTTTACATCAATGACGCCGGGATCATGATCGGTGAGACCACGGTCGCGCAGACCCCGTTCGATCCGGAAGGGGAGCCGCAGTCCTCGCGCATCCGCAGGGCCGCCCAGTACGGCGCGAGCATCGACGACGTAGTGTCGATTCTCACGACGAAAAACAACGGCCTTTATACGAACGATTGGCTGATCGGCGACACGAAGACCGACGAGATCGCAATTCTCCTTCTGGGGACGCAGAAACACCGCCTCTGGAGAAGCGGAAACGGGGACTTCCCCGGCGGGACGGAGGGATTTTACTGGAGCGACAATAACGCCAAGGATTCCGGTGTGCGTAAAGAGTACATCCGTGACCCCGCGAATGCGCCCTTCGACCTGGTCTTCTCTCCCTGGAACCGTGATATTGCGTTCACCGATTTCTATCGCAGGAAGAAGGGGCTCGTCGACGCGAACGAAGCCGTCGCGCTCCTCGCGTCCTCTCCTGTGAACCGGCCGCACGCCTGCGACGGAAAAGTCACGACGTCGGCGATGGCGGAAAAACTTGTCTTCCTGGCGAATTTCGGCAAAGTCACAATGAGAGACAAGTTGCCGGAGAAAAACAGCCGGTTGATCGCAGACCTCCCGGGAGCCCAGCCGCATCTCTCGCTCGGGTATTCAGCGGTCAGCCCCGTCTTTGTTGCTGAAAAACTCGAGGCGCTGAGGCCCGGTTTGCAGGCCCCGCCTCCAAAGGCCGGTGTCGATAACCTGGACAGCGTCAGGGGTTTCTATGCGTTCGACAAACGTTCACTCTGGATGAACACGGTGTTCCCCGCTTCCGAATCAGAGAACTGGTTCGTGAGCGGGACCGCCGCCTACTGGTCGATGCTGAACTCACTTCCGGCGGAGTCACGTGCGGCGATGGGAGCACTCAGGGACCAGCTCGCGGAGATGAAGTGCCGGCTGCTCTATACGACGTCGCGCGAAGTATCCGTCGCGCCGTTGAAAACGGAACGGCGGTACGATTCGTACGGTTCCTATCTGATACCGCGTATCCGGGGGACATACCTCCTGCACCAGATCCGTCTTTTCCTCGGGAACGCCAAATTCGCTTCCCTGATGGGGGGGATCCACGCGAATTTCGCGGAGAAGCCGATGGCAACGGGCGAATTCGTTTCCGCTGCAGAAAAAGCCGGGGTCCCGCGCTCCTTCGTCATGCAATGGCTCGAGCGATCCGATATTCCCGCCCCCCTCGTGAGCACCTCCTCTGTACAAACCCCGGAGGGATGGACGGTCGCGCTTCGCGTGAGACAGGAAGGGGTGCCGTACTCGTTCTGCACGAGCGTCGTCATTGAAACAGCCGGTGAGAGGATCTGGAGGCGGGTCAATGTCTCCGGCGCCGACGAGTCATTCTCATTCCGCGTGTCTGCGCCCCCCCTCGGTGTCAAGTTCAACTGCGGGAACGACATTCCGGTATCACAGAAGAACATGTATTCATTCTCAAACTACTTTGATGATTTCACATCCGGCCTGATCGTCTACGGCACGCACCGGCACACGGAGGCGAACCGTGCGTCCGCGCTCCGGTTTCAGACAGTCCTTGCCGATCAGTTTACCGAGACGTTTGCTCCCGTGCGGCAGGACGCCGCCCTGACGGACGCCGATCTCTCCTCGCACGATCTGATTGTGCTGGGAGGAGCGGCCGACAACGCACTTGTCGCGCGCCTGGCTCCCCCGCTCGGGATTGTTGCGGGGAAGAATTTCTTCCGCTGGGAAGGGAAGACATACGGGGAGGCGGACGACGGGCTTTTCGTCGCGATGCCGAATCCCTGGAACTCTTCAAAAGCGGTCTACCTGTTTCTGGGGAACAGCGCTCTCGAGGTGTATCAGATGACGAAGCGGTTTCAGGGGCTCCCGTCGTGGGGAGTGTGGAAGGGGGATCAGGTGACTGATCGCGGGTATTTTTCCCCCTGGTATCCGGCGGCTGGACTCGCGCCGGACGTCACCACGTCGCTCCGCTGACGCCATGCACCTCCGGGTACTCGGGAGCTCGAGTGCGGGGAACTGCACCCTCGTCTGGAACGGGGAGACCGCGGTCATGGTGGACTGCGGGTTCAGCCGCAGATATATCAGCTCGTGTCTCGAGTCGCTTGATCTCGATATACCGCCCATTAGGGGGCTCCTCATCACTCACGCCCACAGCGACCACGTCAACGATACTTCGGTCGACCTGCTGGTGCAGAACCGGATTCCCGTCATCGTCCGGCGGGAGCTCACGAAGGTCCTCCGCCGGATGTACCCCTCCATCCAACGCGCAGCCCAGATGGGCCTCCTGGCGGAAATCGGGAGCGCCGGGGGGGAAGCCGGGACGCTGGAAATCGCATCATTCAGCGTGCCGCATGATTCCCCGGGAGGATGCTACGGCTTCGGGATCGTCGACCGATCGGTTCCCGGGCGGGGCAAAGTGGCCATTGCCACGGACCTCGGCTTTACCGGGGAGGAGCTCGTCGAGCATTTCAGGGATGCCCGTGCCCTGGTGATTGAGTCAAATCATGATCTCGCGATGCTGGAACGCTCGGGGCGGCCTGCCTGGCTCAAGAAGCGGATCAGGGAGATCGGGCATCTCTCCAATGACCAGTGCGCCGGTTTTGTCAGCGAGGTGGTCCGCTCCAGCGCCCGGCCCCCCGGCACGGTCGTCCTGGCACACATCAGCCAGCAATGCAATACGAACGAACTGGCGGAGCGCGCGACATCCGGGGCACTCCTCCGCGAGGGGTTTGACTCGGTACGGGTGGTCCAGACATTCAAATCTGTCCCCTCCGAAATCGTTCCGGTGTGAACGGCTGGCAATTGTCGAGGATCCGTCATACATTATGCAGCGCCAGTTCCTGTCCTCTTTACGGGGGATCTCCCGGACTGTTTTCCGCCCGTGCCCCCCTTCTCCGTCTCTGATCTGCCCATGCAGACAACCCGTGACGCCATTGCTGTCTCTACACCGGGACGCGTCTGTCTGTTCGGCGAGCACCAAGACTACCTCGGCCTCCCCGTGATCCCCTGTGCAATCTCACTCCGCATCACCATGGAAGCGGGCCGGAGGAGTGATAGGGAGGTCCGGATCGATCTTCCGGATATCGGGTCACGCGAGGAGTTTTCACTCGCGGGCCCCCTGCCGTACGTCCGGGAACGGGACTATTTCCGGAGCGCTGTCAATATTCTCCGGAGGGAGGGGTTTACATTTGCGCGCGGACTTGATTGCTCGGTGCGGGGAACGATTCCCATCAATGCGGGAACCTCAAGTTCCTCGGCGCTCGTCGTGACCTGGATAAACCTCCTTGCGGCCATGAGTGATCAAAACGCCTCGCTCTCTCCGGAGGAGTGCGCAAGGTTCGCCCACATGGCCGAAGTGCTCGAATTCCGCGAGCCGGGGGGGATGATGGATCATTGCGCGGCCGCCTACGGAGGCGTGATCGCGATCGATTTCAAGCCGGAGTTCGCCGTGGAGTCCCTGGACGTGGAGCTGGGCGCGTTCGTGCTCGGGGATTCCGGAGAGCCGAAGGACACCAGGGGGATCCTCTCCCGGGTGAAGGACCGCGTCCTTGATGCCGTTCAACTCCTGCGGCGGAAGGAGAGGGGGTTCTCGCTTGCAGGTGCCCCCTCCGGGAGATTGCCCCGCGCCGGATCGGGCCTCACTCCCTCCCAGCTCGAACTTCTGGATGGGACCATCCGGAACCGGGATATCACGAGGGAAGCACGTGCGTTGCTGAAGAAGAAGCCGCTGGACCACCGTCGTCTGGGTGAACTCCTCTCCGTCCATCAAACCGTCCTGCGGGATGTCCTCTGCATCTCAACACCCAAAATCGACGGAATGCTCGATGCCGCGGCCGGGGCGGGGGCGTACGGAGGAAAAATCAACGGTTCGGGGGGCGGAGGATGCATGTTCTCCTATGCGCCTGTGAACCCGGAAGCGGTTGCAGAGGCGGTGGCGCGTGCGGGGGGAAAACCCCGCATCATCGCGGTCGGTACGGGGACCCGGAGGGACGCAGGGCACGCAGCGGCATGAATCCCAATCTTGTCATACTTGCCGGCGGCGCCTCCTCACGAATGAAAAAAGTCGCCCCTGTGCCCGCGGGGATGGACGCCGGCCTTCTCAATGAGGCGGGGGAGAAGTCAAAATCGATGCTCGGCGTCGGCCCCTTCGGGCGCCCGTTCCTTGATTACCTGATCTACAATGCCCGCGAGGCGGGATACTCCGACCTGGTGATCGTGATCGGAAAGCACGACGGCGGCATACGCGCCCGTTACGGAAGCGCGATGCGGGACAATGAGTTCCACGGTGTGCGGATATCCTATGCCGTTCAGGCCGTCCCCGGTGGGCGGACGAAGCCACTGGGGACGGCGGACGCGCTCCTGTGCGCCCTCCGTGTCCGGACGGACTGGTCAGGGAAGAAGTTTACCGTGTGCAACGGCGACAACCTCTATTCTCAAGGCGTGCTGAAGCAGCTTCGTGAAACCGGACACCCCGGGGCCCTTATCGACTACGACCGGGACGCGCTCAGGTTCGCGCAATCGAAAATCGAGCAGTTTGCGGTTCTTGAAAAGGACGGGGACGGCTACCTGACAGGCATCATCGAGAAACCTTCTCCCGGGGACATCAGGAGAGTCCGTGATGCGTCGGGCCGGGTGGGGGTCAGCATGAATATTTTCCGGTTATCATATGATACCGTGCTCGGATTCCTGGAAGAGGTTCCCCTCCATTTGGTCCGCCAGGAGAAGGAACTCCCGGCTGCTGTTGCTCTCATGGTCAGGAGGAACCCGCGTTCGCTCATTGCGATCCCGGTCTCGGAGTATGTCCCCGATCTGACAGGCAGGGGGGACATCGGGATCGTCCAGGAATACATGCGCGTTCGCTATCCCGCGGACCCGTTCTGATGCGTATCGTTGTGAGCCCGCTTCTCGCGGGGCACGCAGTGCAGTAGTACCTGTCAAACAATGTGAACGATCACACATGCGACGCCCCTTCTTCCTCTCACTCATTGCCGCGACGATGACGCTCGGCGCGATCTCGGCGACGCTCCCGACCGGGAAGTTATTTACTCTCCGCAATGCGCGCATTTCCTGCAGTGTGACAGTGGATGGCGGGCACCTGTCAAATGACAGGGTGGAGCTGCTCAACGGGAAAGGAGATCATCCCCCCCGGCCGGCGATCGAGACCGACGCGGGATTCGCCCTGGACCTGATGTGGTCGGATTGGCGGCCACCGGGAAAGAAGAACAATGCCGAGAATCCGGTCATGCTGCGTGAACGCGATTTCACGTTTGACCGGGCCGACTCCGCATCCGGCGATCGGGGGGAAAAGGACCTGATGCTCTATTTCGCAGGACCGGAACGGGCCCTCTTCCTCCGCGTCACGTACAGGCTCGGGAAAGATGATTTCTATGTGCGGCGGAATGTGTCGGTGATGGACAGCGCGGGGGCCGGCCATTTCCTCCGTATGCTCTGGGGGAGGGATTGCCTCCTGCTCGGCGACCCCGCCGTCGTGAAGAATGGGGGGTTCGGGCAACCGGCCGCGTTCGCGTACGGAAAGAATGCAGGGGCATTTTTCGGCCTTGAGTATCCGGCCTCGCAGAATGAGGTCGAATCCTTGGGGAAGTCGCTCCGCCTCCGCTGCGGACAGGAAATCGGGGAACAGGTCGGCCCCGACTGGTGTGAGGGGATGTGGGTGGTGGAAGGCGTCACCCCGGATACCAGCGTGAAAAAATGGTTCTGGAGATACCTCGACGATATCCGCGTTGCCCCGTTGCGCCCCTACACGCTCTACAACAGCTGGTACGACCTTCGCTCGCCGGAATTCCGGAAAATCCCTCCGGAGAACGTGATGAACGAAGAGAACATCATGCGGATCATCGGCCTGATCGACAGGAACATGATCAGGAAGCACGGCATCACGCTTGATGCGTTCGTGCTCGACGACGGCTGGGATCTCTACGCGAGTGACTGGGCGCTCAGGGAGGAGCAGTTCCCGCACGGCCTGAAGCCCATCGCGGACGAACTGCGGAAGACGAACACCGGTCTCGGGCTCTGGCTCGGTCCTACGGGGGGGTATTCGTTTCACGCCCAGCGCATGGCGTGGATGAAGGCTCACGGCTACGAGATCGTTGACGACCAGCTCTGCCTCGCCGGGACGAAATACAGCGCGCTCTTCAGGAAGAGAGTGGAGGACTTCGTCAGGAACGACGGTGTGTCGTACTTCAAGTGGGACGGGATCCAGTTCGTGTGCAACGAGCCGGACCACGGGCACCCGGTGGACATCTACTCCAGGCGTGCGGTGCTTGAGAGCGTGATCGACAAATGCAACGCGGTCCGGGGGGCAAACCCCCGGACGTTCTTGAATATCACATCCGGAACGTGGCTGAGCCCCTGGTGGCTCAAATACGCGAACCAGATCTGGATGGACGGGCAGGACTACGGATATGCGGATGTCCCTTCCATCAGTCCCCGGGATGCGGCGATCACGTACCGCGACTTCGTCCTGTACGAGGATTTCCGGATCAAGGATCTCTGGTTCCCTGTCTCCAACATGATGACACACGGCATCATAAAAGGAACCCTGGAAAAGCTCGGCGGAGAGAACGAGCCGCTCGACAAGTTCACAAACGAGGCGCTCCTGTACTTCGCACGCGGGGTCTCGATGTGGGAGCTCTATATTTCACCCGACATACTGTCGGACGGGGAGTGGGACGCGATGGCGCAGTCCATGGAGTGGGCAAAGGACCGCTTCCCCGTTCTCTCGACGACGACGATGGTCGGGGGAGATCCGAAAGCCAGGGAGACGTACGGCTATGTCCATTTTAGAGGTGATGAGGGGGTGATCGCGGCGCGGAATCCATCAATCGAAGCATCCCGGCTTGCCGTGTATCTCTCCCCCTCAGAGGGACTGAATCAGGACGCAGATTCGCTCGTGCTCGAACGGGTCTACCCTTCCCGCTGGATATCCTCTCACCTGGCACACGCGGGCGAAACGCTGACGCTCCCCCTCGACGGGTACGAAACTGCCGTCTACGAGCTCTACCCGTTGAAGAAGGCGACGTCTCCCCTCCTCGCGGGAGTAGTGTTTGAACAATCGATCGCCGGCGGGAAGAGATGCGAGCTCTCCTGTTATCCGCGGGACCGTGGAACGGTCACCCTCCTGAATCCGGGAAGCGTTGCGGCCCTGCGGGTCGGGGGAAAAACTGTCGACACGCGTCTCTTCTCGCTTGCCGGCACGCCGGGCACTCCTCCGGTCCGGGTGCGCGGCTCACAGACTGGGAAGTCCAGGGACAGGTGGGAGATTTCCGTCAGTGTGGATTCCTCGTCGAGGAACGGGACGCTGGCGGTCCTTGTGAAGCCCGCAAAAGGAGAGCAGTCGGCCTCCCGCCCCGGCGTGTCAATGACGCTCGACGGCGCGAGCGTGAAGCCGGGCGTCGAGAGCCAGAGGGGGATGTGGGCATGGTATACGCTCAGCGTCGGCCCGGGTCAGCATACGGTCTCCCTCGCCGTGGCGGCGGGCGAATCCGTCAGAATCTGGACGGGGAAGGCGACCGGGTATTATATATGCGATCAGTCCCTGCGGCCGGAATCAGTGTCGATCGAGATGAAAGCATCTTCCGCTCCCCGTCCCATGCCGCCGCTCCCTGGGGCGCCCGGGACGTTCAGGGTCACCACGAAACTGGGGGAGGCGGACCTCTCCGTCGGCGGAGGGTGATAGGAGTGCGGTGGCCTGCATCTCATAAAACTACATTCATTCATCAATCTTGAATTCAATATTGCCCCCATGACCCGCACACCGAAGATCCTGACACCGGCTGTTCTCGCTCTCCTCCCGCTCCTTTTCGCGTCATCTCCAGCCGCCCGTGGCGCCGAAGGCGCCAATGAAGGGAAAACCTTCTCTCTCGTTCCTGTTCCCGTCAGTGTGGAGCCCCTCCCCGGGAGATTTCCCATACACCCGGGGACGTCCGTCGCCGTCGACGCCGGCTCTCCCGCACTGAAGGAAATAGGGAGGTTCCTGGCGTCCCGGCTCCGTGAGTCGACAGGGTACGCTCTCCCTCTCGACACGGCCTGGACCGGCACGGCCATCAAGGGAGCTCCGGATGCAATTGTGCTCTCGCTCGCCCCGCGCAAGGCCGCAATTGCGGATGAGAGCTATGAGCTGTCGGTCGCAAAAACCGGCATACGCATCACGGCAGCGGGAGCCGCCGGGGCGTTTTATGCGCTCCAGACTCTTTTCCAGCTCCTCCCGCCGGAATTTGAACACGCGGCCCCCGTCTACGGCGTCGCGTGGGAAGTCCCATGCGTGAGAATTCAGGATGCCCCGCGCTTCTCCTGGCGGGGGATGCACCTGGATGTCGGAAGGCATTTCTTCGGAAAGAAGTTCGTGGAAGAGTATATCGATCTCATCTCGCGCTACAAGTTCAACGTGTTCCACTGGCACCTGACCGAAGACCAGGGATGGCGGATCGAGATTAAGAAATATCCGAAGTTGACCACCGTCGGTTCGTGGCGGAAGGAGACGATGGGTGACGGGCAGCCTCACGGCGGGTTCTATACGCAGGATGAAATCCGCGAGGTTGTTGCCTACGCGCGGAACAGGTTCGTGACGATTGTTCCCGAAATCGAGATGCCGGGGCACTCGACCGCTGCGCTCGCCTCGTATCCGGAGCTCTCCTGTACCGGGGGGCCGTTCGAGGTCCAGACAAGGTGGCGGGTGTTCGACGACGTTTACTGCGCCGGGAATGAAAAGACGTTCGCGTTCCTCCAGGATGTCCTGACAGAAGTGATGGACCTCTTTCCGGGCGAGTTCGTACACATCGGCGGAGACGAGTGCCCCAAGACCCGCTGGAAGGTCTGCCCGCTCTGCCAGGCCCGCATGAAGGCCGAAGGGCTTGCCACCGAACACGAGCTCCAGAGCTACTTCGTGCGCAGAATCGAAAAGTTCCTGAACGCGCACGGCAAGCGGCTGATTGGCTGGGACGAGATACTCGAAGGGGGGCTTCCGCCGAACGCGACAGTGATGTCGTGGCGCGGAATCGACGGAGGAATTGCCGCCGCGACATCCGGGCATGACGTGGTAATGACGCCGACCTCCAACTGCTATTTCGATTACTTCCAGGGTCTGACCGGTGAGCCCGGACCGGTCGGCGAGTACCTCCCGCTGGAACGGGTCTATGCCTACGAGCCCGTGCCGCCGGGACTCACCGGCGATCAGGCCCGGCACGTACTGGGCGCGCAGGGGAACGTCTGGACCGAGCAGATGCCTGACACGCGAAAGGTCGAGTACATGGCGTTCCCTCGCGCGTGCGCGATGAGCGAGGTCGTCTGGTCCCCCGCCGCGAAAAGAGACTTCCGTGATTTTTCTTCGCGCATGGCGGGTCAGTACGACCGGCTCGTTGCACTCGGAATCAATGTGCGTATCCCTCCTCCCTCGGGATTCGAAGGGACATACGTCCTCTACCGGGACACGTCGATTTCCATCCTGAGCCAGGTTCGGGGGTCTGCCGTCCGTTACACAACTGACGGGACGGATCCGGTCCTCAGTTCACCCCCGCCCGCCGGCCCCCTTTCCATCCGAACAAGCACCACGATAAAGGCGAGGACATTTCTCCCCGCCGGCGGGACGAGTCCGGTCCCCTCGGGCGTGTACAGCATCGTCGATTCCGGGGCGAATGGGGTCTCTTACAGGATCGCCGGGCCGCACTCCTCCGGCGGTCTCCCCGTGGACACTCTCCGGGGCGTCATATACCGGATATCGCTCGACGGCCTCCCGCTCGGTCCCGATTCCCTGACGGTCTGGCTGGATTCCTACCTCCTCATCGGCGAGGAAGGGGTCTATCAGTTCACGATCGCTCAGGGTGATCCCGCGACTATCAGCGTCGACGGGTCCCCTGTCGTCGACAACAGGACTGCAGAGTGGTGGGATGTGCCGGGGGGATTGTTCCATCTCCGCAGCGGGCCGCACAGGCTCAATGTCACCGTTGTCAAGACCGGGCGGCAGGCCGGTCTGGATCTGCACATCAAAGGACCGGGACTCGAGCTGCAGCCGATTCCCGCGTCCATGTTATGGCGCCGTCCGCGCTGACCACAACCACAACAACACACAACCGTGAGGAATACGCATGGCGACTTTCAACCTCAACGTCGTTGACTGGCTGATCCTGGCGATCTACTTCGGGTTCATCCTGGGGCTCGGCTACTACCTGAAGAGATTCACAAAGAGCCAGGAGGACTATTTCATGGCGGGAAGGAAAAACAGTGCCTGGGTGGCCGGCATTGCGTTCCTTTCGGCCAACCTGGGAGCGCTGGAGCTGCTCGGGATGACAGGGAACACGTTCAAATACGGGATGTACGTCGCCCACTTCTACTGGGTGGGGGCGATTCCGGCAATGCTCTTCCTGGGACTCTACATGATGCCGTTCTACTACAGCAGCAGGATCCACTCCGTTCCCGGGTACCTGAAGCTCCGGTTCGATGAGAGGACCCGGGTGCTGAATGGGATTGCTTTTGGATTCATGACGCTCCTCGTCTCGGGGATCAACCTGTATGCCATGGCGCTCGTTCTCCGGACGTTCCTCGGCTGGGACTGGAATGTGAGCATGTGGGTTTCAGCGGCAACCGTGGCATTCTATGTGACCCTGAGCGGGCTGATGTCCGCAATATTCACGGAGATTCTTCAGTTTTTCCTGATATGGTTCGGGCTCTTCCTTGTCACGATCCTGGGGCTCGTCGAGATCGGGGGGGTGGACCAGGTCTTGAGAAACATCCCGGCATCGTTCGGGACACTCTGGTCGACCTCGGGTGACGCTTCACAGAACGGCATGGCGATCACATGGGCCGGAATCGTCCTGGGACTCGGCTTCGTCCTTTCCTTCGGCTACTGGACGACGGATTTCCTGGTGGTCCAGCGGGCGTTTTCGGCGAAAAATCTCCGGGCGGCCCGGATGACGCCGATTATTGCATCGTTCCCAAAAATGGCGGTCCCCGTGATCGTCGTTCTGACCGGGCTCATCGCGCTCATACTCGCGAAGACTCCGGGAAGCGGGTTCGCGCTCCTGCAGGACGGCGGGCAGGTCAACTACGACTCCACGCTCCCTCTTCTCATTATGCGGTATTATCCGCACGGGCTCGTCGGTCTCGGAGTCTCGGCGCTTCTGGCGGGGTTCATGGCGGGGCAGGCGGGGAACATCAGCGCTTTCAACACTGTGTGGACATACGACGTCTACCGGGCGATCATCAACAAGAACGCGAGCGACGCCAACCTCATGTGGGTCGGCCGGATCTCCACGGTGGTAGGTGTGGTCCTGAGCGTTGTCACAGCGTACTGGGCGAAGGGGTTCCCGAGCATCATGGATTACATGCAGGCGATATTCTCATGGGTGAATGCGCCCCTGTTTGCGACGATGCTGCTCGGCATGTTCGTCGTCTGGATCACTCCCGCCGGAGCCTTCTGGGGTCTGCTCGCGGGAATGGGGACGTCGATCGCGATGTTTCTCGGTGTGAAGTTTCAGTGGATCGACCCCGCCCGCCTCACGCTCTCGAGCACGGCGAGCGACATGGCAGTGAACTTCTGGCGTGCCTGGTGGGCGTGGCTCGTCTGTTTCTCGATGACGATCCTGATCAGCCTGTTTACAAAGAAGAAGCCGAAAGAGGAGCTGGTGGGGCTCGTGAAGGGGCTGACGGAGGAGACCGCCCGGGACGGTATCCCGTTCGTAAAGCGGCCGGAATTCTACGCGATCCTCTCGGTGATCGTGCTCGTCATACTCAACATTTACTTCTGGTAGAGAGGACGCGATGAAACCAATCTGGTATTTTGTGGGACTCTTCCTGAGCGCGACCGGCGTCATCGTGCTTGCCTCGGGGATCTACGATCTGTTCAATCCTCCTGTTCAGAAAACCGTTCTTGCCGACCTACATGCGGGGGTCTGGTGGGGAGCGGTCATTCTCCTGGCGGGAATTATCTTCTTTCTGACAAACAGGAACAAGACGGTCGAGTAGACCCGCCGGCATTCGAAGGGGCGCCGCAGGGCGCCCCTTCGGAACGCCCTCAGAACCCCACGTTCAGCCCCGCCTGCACGCCGACGAATGTCGCGGTGTTGACTCCCGTGATCTTCCCCCCGAAGAACTGTGAGGGCTCCATCCTGTCATCCGCATTCGAGAACGCGGTGTACATCCCCATGATATCGAGTGTCAGACTGCGTGAAAAGGTGAACATCAATCCCGCGTCGATGCTCATGGCCGGTTCCGTCCACGTGGCGGAGAATTCGCCGGAGGGGAACGGGGCTCCCGGGGCGGAGGTGCTTCCCGCAATCCTCCGGTGGAGGAAACACGCGCCTCCCGACAATCCGAAATACGGTCTGAGGATCGCCCCGTCGAAAATAAACCTGGCCCCGATCATCGCCGGGATCGCCTGGAACGGGCCACTGACATCAAGGGTGGACGTTCCGCCGCTGGCTCTCACCGAAGCGTTGATCCTGTCGCCGTCGAACTGCCAGAGGAAATATCCTCCGCGCAGGACCACGCTGATGTTGTCGTTCAGGAGAAAATAGATCGACCCTGTCCCCCCGTATCCGGTCCCGAACATCCTTTTGATCCCCCGGATGGGAAATGCGGGTCCGGCACCTGCAGAGGCACCAATCAGATTCTCCGCCCGGAGCATCGTCACAGAAATGAACGCGAGGAGAATCGCCGCCGAGAAACGTCGCATGAGGAACCCGGGAAGTGAAACTTCTTATAATCGCGTATTTCACGTTCAAATTCAATGAGATTCGCCTTGACAGGAGCCGCTGTTGGTAATATATTAGAGATATATCTATTCCACGAGTGACACACCACCGGAAGGGTCCCACAGGTGGCCGCACACTGGGCGGGGGTCTATACAGCGCTGACAACAAAGTTCGATGACGCGGGGAATCTCGATCTCACATCGATGGAAGCCCACATCGGACGGCAGATTGCGTCCGGCGTCCACGGCGTCATCGTTCTGGGTTCTCTTGGAGAAAACGGCGCTCTGAATCCGTCAGAGAAGCAGGAAGTGGTCCGGATGGCGGCTTCGGCCTGCAGAGGGAAAGTCCCCCTCGTTGCCTGCGTCGCCGAAACGACGACGGCAGCCGGGCGCGAGTTCGTGAAAAAGGGGATGATGAGCGGGGCGGAGGGGTTCATGCTCCTCCCCCCCATGCAATACCTCTCAGATGAACGGGAGACGGAAGAGTACCTGCGCGGAGTCGCTGCGGCATCCGACAGGCCTGTGATGCTCTATAACAACCCTGTCTCCTACAGGATCGACATCACTCCGCCGATGTTCGCCCGCCTCGCCGACGAGCCGAAGTTTGTGGCGATCAAGGAATCCTCCGGTGACGCCCGGAGGATCTCGGATATCAGGAACCTCACCGGCGACCGGTATGCGCTCTTCACCGGCGTCGACGATATCGCGATGGAGAGCCTCCTCCTCGGCGCCGCGGGGTGGGTTGCCGGGCTCGTGTGCGCTTTCCCGCGCGAAACTGTGGCGCTGTACGGGCTCGTCAAAGCGCGTCGCATTGAAGAAGCACTGTCCCTCTACCGCTGGTTCATGCCGCTTCTGCACCTCGATGTCTCGACGAAATTCGTCCAGAACATCAAGCTCGCTGAGGCGAAGGCGGATGGCGGGAACGAGCGGGTCCGTCCCCCGAGGTTGCCGCTCGCGGGAGAAGAGCGCGCGCGCGTGGAGCGGACGATCGACGGGGCGCTCGCCACACGACCGGCACTTACCGGAGTCTGAGTATGACGACGACCGCTGAGACCATGCACGGGTTGTTTATCGGGGGGGAGTGGGTGACCGGGACGGACGTCGCCGACGATGTGAATCCATCCGATATCGCCGACGTCGTGGGCCGCTACGCCCGGGGCGACGCTTCGCATATCGCCGCCGCGGTCGCAGCGGCAAAGGGAGCCGCACCGCTCTGGGCATTGAGCACACCCCAGCAGCGCTTTGATGTGCTCGACTTTGTCGGTTCGGAGATTCTCGCGAGGAAGGAAGATCTGGGCACGCTTCTGGCGCGCGAAGAAGGGAAGACCTTGCCGGAAGCCGTGGGCGAGGTCGGCCGGGCGGGAGCGATATTCAAGTTTTTTGCCGGAGAAGCCCTCAGGACGGCGGGGGAACACATATCCTCGGTGCGTCCGGGGATCGAGATCGACATTATCCGCGAGCCGCTGGGGGTTGTCGGACTCATCACGCCGTGGAATTTTCCCGCCGCGATCCCTGCATGGAAGACCGCTCCTGCACTCGCCTTCGGGAACGCCGTCGTGCTCAAACCTGCCGAGCTCGTTCCCGGCACCGCGTGGGCCATGGCCGAAATCATCTCCCGGTCCGGCCTCCCCCGGGGGGTCTTCAACCTTGTCACGGGGAAAGGGAGCGTCATCGGCGAAGCACTTGTGGCGAACCACGATGTTGCGGGGGTGAGCTTCACGGGATCAGCGCAGGTGGGGATGCAGGTGGCCGCACAATGTGCCTCGCGCCTTTCGCGGGTCCAGCTCGAGATGGGGGGGAAGAACCCGCTCGTCGTTCTCGATGACGCGGATATCGAAGTGGCGGTCAACGCCGCCGTCAACGGGGGCTTCTTCTCCACGGGCCAGAGGTGCACCGCTTCGAGCCGCATTGTCGTGACCGCCGGCATCCATGACCGGTTCGTCCGGGCGATGACCGAAAGGCTCGCGTCGTTGAAGGTGGACGACGCGCTGGCAGGTGGAACGGATATCGGGCCCGTCGTCGACGCGACGCAGCTGGAGAAGGACCTGCGCTACATCGCGCTCGGAAAGAACGAGGGGGGAAAGCTCACCTTCGGAGGAGAGATTCTGCGGAGAAGCAAAGAGGGGTTCTACCTCTCGCCGGCCCTGTTCACGGACACCACCAATACGATGCGCCTCAATACGGAAGAGGTCTTCGGGCCCGTCGCAGGGATACTGCGCGTCAGGGACTACGATGAGGCCCTGGCGGTGGCGAACGATACCCCCTTCGGGCTCTGTGCGGGGATCTGCACGACGTCATTGAAACACGCCAGCCATTTCAGGAAGAACTCCCAGGCGGGAATGGTGATGGTAAATCTCCCGACGGCGGGGGTGGACTATCATGTTCCGTTCGGAGGGAAGAAGGGGTCAAGCTACGGCACGCGCGAGCAGGGGAGATACGCCGCGGAGTTTTACACCTCCGTCAAGACATGCTACACCGCCCCGTAAGGGAAGCAGGCACAACAGGAGGAGCAAGCTATGCCCGCAGAAACGGCGCGAAAATCACCGCCACGTGCGCGCCCCGCCCGGGGGAGGATGAGCCTTGCCGACGAGGCGTTCCTCCGGCTTGAAGAAATGATCGTGACGCTCGAGCTTCAGCCGGGAGGCGTTTTTTCGGAGGCGGACCTGAGCGGAAAGATCCGGATCGGGCGGACCCCCCTGCGCGAAGCCCTGCAGCGCCTGCAGGCGCAGCGACTTGTCACGACGCTGCCGCGCCGCGGGGTCGTTGTCAGCGACATCAACATCGTCGATTACCTGGCACTGCTCGAAACACGCCGCGTCCTTGACCGGCTGGTTGCGATGAAGGCCGCCAGGCGCTCGACGCCGGATCAGCGGAAGGCGCTCGAGAAGACCGCGAAGGCGATGGCCGTTGCGGCGGAACGGGGCGATCTGGCCGGGTTCATGCGCCTGGACAACGGATTCGACCGCCTCGTCGAATCTGCGTCACGGAGCGCATTTGCCCTCCAGGCCTCCGTTCCCCTGCATGCGCACTGCCGCCGGTTCTGGTATCTCTACCGGCACAACGGAGACCTGCGACGCGCCGCGGAGCTTCACTCCGGCATGATGCACGCGGTTGCCGCCGGAGACGAACAGGGTGCCGGCGCGGCGTCGGACGCACTTGTCGATTACCTCGAAGAATTTGCCAGAACAGCGCTCGATCTCGTCTGAGGAGTGGAAGGAAATGGCCCGTCACACCTTCTTCTGCATCGATGCACACACCTGCGGTAACCCGGTGCGTGTCGTTGCCGGCGGCGTGCCCCGACTCGATGGGGGGAGCATGAGCGAGCGGCGGCAGCACTTCCTCGCCGGATTCGACTGGATCCGGACCGGGTTGATGTTCGAACCCCGCGGGCACGCCATGATGTCGGGGAGCCTGCTCTATCCCCCGTTGAATGCCGCCAATGATGTCGCGCTCCTGTTCATCGAGACGAGCGGCTGTCTGCCGATGTGCGGGCACGGTACGATCGGCACGGTCACGGTGATGATCGAGCACGGGCTCGTCTTCCCCCGCATACCGGGGATCCTCCGCCTTGAAGTCCCTGCCGGGATCGTCGAAGCCAGCTATGTGATGGAAGGGGGAAATGTGAAATCGGTGCGCATCGTGAACGTCCCCTCGTTCCTTGAACGCGAGGGGATACGGATAGATGTCCCCGGCCTCGGCCCGCTCACACTGGACGTCGCCTACGGGGGAAACTTCTACGGGATCATCGACCCTCAGGAATACTATGCCGGCATCGACCAGCTCGGTGTCGCGGAGATACTCCGGCTCAGTCCGATGATTCGCCGCATTGTCAACAAAGCGTACACGTTTGTGCATCCGGAGGACAACACCATCCGCGGCCTGACGCATATCATGTGGACAGGCGCACCCCGTGCAAAAGGGGCGGACGGAAGAAACGCCGTCTTCTACGGCGAGAATGCGATCGACCGTTCTCCCTGCGGGACAGGGACATCGGCCCGGATGGCGCAATGGGCGGCAAAGGGGAGACTGACAACGGGGGATGAGTTCATTCACGAGAGCATCATCGGCAGCATATTCAGGGGGAAGGTCGAACGGAGCGCAACGGTGGGAGGGAAAAAGGCTATCGTCCCGAGCATCGAAGGGTGGGCGAAGATCACGGGGTTCAACACGATCGTCATCGACGACGACGATCCATTTGCCAGGGGTTTCCAGGTCATTTAACTGCGGTGTGAGCGTATGGGGGAGAGGCGGCACATACTGGTCATCGGGGGGGGCGCTGTGGGATTGTGCACGGCGCACTACCTGAGGGCAACCGGGTGCGATGTCACAATCGTCGAACGTGGAGTGATCGGAGAAGGGGCATCGCTGCATAACGCCGGCCTGATCGTACCGAGTCACTTCATCCCTCTGGCCGCTCCGGGGATGGTGATGCTGGGGCTCCGCTGGATGCTCCGCCCGGAAAGCCCGTTGTATGTCAAACCCCGGCTCGATCCCGATCTGCTCACCTGGCTCTGGCAATTCGCGCTCGCATCGACCGCAAAACGCACGGAGAGGGCGATACTCCTCCTCCGCGACATGAGCATCGCCAGCCTTGCGCTGTACGAGGAACTCGCCTCGGTCAGGGGAATGAAGTTCGAGTTCCGGAAGAACGGACTGCTCATGCTGTTCCGGACCGCTCATGGGCGGGTAGGCTCGCTCAAATCTGCCGAACAGGCCGCGAAGATCGGCATCGAGGCACGAGTGCTTGACAGGAACCAACTTCACGATCTCGAACCCGGTCTCGATTTCAAAGCGGAGGGAGGCGTGTATTATCCCGGGGATGCCCACCTGACACCCGCCCTTTTCGTGGAATGCCTGCGGGAACACCTGATCGCACAGGGGGTGCGGTTCGTCGGCTCGACGCGCGTCACGGGGTTCGTGACACGCCCCTCGGGCATCACGGCGGTCACGACAACGGGGGGAACATATGCCGCAGACGAATTTGTGCTGGCCGGGGGTTCCTGGTCTCCGATGATCATCCGGTCCCTCCGTCTCACTATCCCCATGCAGCCCGGAAAAGGATACAGCGTGACGGTGAAGAACTCACCTGTCCGGCCGCGGATTCCCATGCTCCTTGAGGAGGCACGCGTCGCCGTGACCCCGATGGGGGACAGGCTCAGGTTCTCGGGGACGATGGAGCTCTCCGGCCTGGATAGTTCCGTCAATATGCGCCGGGTGCGGGCCCTGCTGAAATCCATCCCTGCCTACCTGGGAGGGGTGGATCCCGCGCAGCTTGAGCAGGGGGAGATATGGGCCGGGCTCCGCCCCTGCACACCGGACGGTCTCCCGTTCGTCGGGAGGTTCCGGAACTTTGATAACCTGATCGCGGCGACCGGACACGCAATGGTGGGAATCTCGCTCGCGCCTATCACAGGAAAACTCGTCGCGGAGATCGTGCAAGGCCGGATCCCATCAATCGATCTTCACCTCCTCAGGCCGGACAGGTACAGGTGAAGGGAAATGGGTAACGCGGCAATGGATGTGTCCACGGGGGCTTCTCAGGTTTCATCCCGCCCTCAGTATCGGAATGTACTATCATGACCGAACGCGTGAAAATGCTCCGCTCGCAGAGTCTTGCGGCGGTCCCTGCCGTGACCCATGAAAGGGGGCTCCTCGTGACGGAATCGTCAATGAGCGCGGGGTCCCTTCCGCCGCCGCTCCGTCGAGCGCACGTGTTCCGGAGCCTGATGGAAAGGCAAACGGTCGTCATCAACGACGGTGAGCTGATCGTCGGGGAGAGGGGGCCGGCCCCCAAGGCCACATCGACGTATCCCGAGCTCTGCTGTCACACACTTGAGGACCTGGCCATACTCGACACGCGTGCGAAGATCTCATTCCACGTCAGCGAAGAGACGAAAGAGGTGTACCGTGAGCGCATCATCCCCTTCTGGAAGGGGAAAACCATGCGCGAGAGGATATTCGGCTTGATGGACGGAGAGTGGAAGGATGCCTACGCGGCGGGGATATTCACCGAGTTCATGGAACAACGCGCCCCCGGTCACACCGTCCTTGGCGGCAAGCTGTATGCGAAAGGGCTGCTCGGTCTGAAAGCGGACGTCGCATCGGCGCTGGAAACACTCGAGCGGAGCGCCGATCCGGATTCAGAAGTGAAACGGAATGAGCTGACGGCGATGGGGATCTGTGCGGATGCGGTTATCACGCTTGCGCGCCGCTACGCGGAAGAGGCGGAAGAGATCGCCTCCGGCGTTCCCGACCCGCTCCTGAAATCGGAGCTCATGGAGATCTCTCGCGTCTGCCGCCGCGTTCCCGCCCAGCCGCCGGAATCATTCCGGGAGGCCCTCCAGGCGTACTGGTTCGTTCACCTGGGTGTCATCACCGAGCTCAATCCGTGGGACGCATTCAACCCGGGGCGTCTCGACCAGCACCTCCTCCCGTTCTATAAACGGGGGATCGCCGAGGGGACGCTGACGCGCGATGGGGCAAAAGAACTTCTCGAGTGTTTCTGGGTGAAGTTCAACAATCAGCCGGCCCCCCCCAAGGTCGGCGTCACAGCCGAGGAAAGCTCCACGTACACCGACTTTGCAAATATCAACAGCGGCGGCCTCACCGCGGACGGGGAAGACGGGGTCAACGAGGTGACGTACCTCGTCCTGGAAGTGATCGACGAGATGCGCCTCGTACAGCCCAGCTCGAACATACAGCTCAGCAGGAAAAACCCCGACTCGTTCGTCCGGGCGGCCGCAGAAGTCATCCGGAAGGGGTGGGGGCAGCCCTCCGTCTTCAATGCCGATGCCGTCGTCGCAGAGATGGTCAGACAGGGAAAGACGGTCGGGGATGCGCGCGAGGGGGGGACGAGCGGCTGCGTCGAGACGGGGGCATTCGGGAGGGAAGCGTACATCCTCACGGGTTATTTCAATCTCCCGAAGATCGTCGAGCTGACCCTGAACGCCGGTCGCGATCCCCGGACCGGAAAGCAGCTGGGACCGGTGACCGGCGATCCGGGGGAGTTCCGATCGTTCGATGAATTCATGGATGCGTTCGGCACGCAGGTGAATCACTTCGTGGATGTGAAGATCCGGGGCAGCAACGTGATCGAGCGGCTGTACGCCGAACATCTGCCCGTCCCGTTCCTCTCCCTTCTGATCGATGATTGCATCGCGAAGGGGATGGATTACAATGCCGGCGGGGCCCGGTACAATACGAGCTACATTCAGGGGGTGGGGATCGGGACGGTGACCGACAGCCTCTCGGCAATCCGGCACCACGTGTTCGGGGGGGAGGCCATGCGGATGGCCGACATGCTCCGCATGCTCGCGGCCGACTTTCAGGATTTCGAAAAGACCCGGCTGCTTCTCCTTAACAAGACCCCCCGCTACGGTAATGACGACGATGAGGCGGACGGCATCATGCGCTCCGTGTTCGAGATCTACTTCGGGGCCATCGATGGCCGCCCCAACACGCGGGGGGGAGCGTACCGGATCAATCTCCTCCCCACGACATGTCATATCTATTTCGGGGCGGTGACCGGCGCCACGCCCGACGGGAGGAAGGCGTGGACCCCCGTGTCGGAGGGGATTTCGCCCGTGCAGGGGGCTGACCGCCACGGCCCCACGGCCGTGCTCATGTCGGCGGCGAAAATGGACCACCTCCGGACAGGGGGGACGCTCCTCAACCAGAAGTTTTCTCCGAAGATCCTGGAGGGGAAGATGGGGGTTGACACACTCGTGGCGCTCATCCGGTCGTATTTCCGGATGGGAGGACACCACATTCAGTTCAATGTCGTGGACGCCGCGACTCTGCGTGAGGCACAGGAGCACCCTGAAGAGCACCGGGATCTCATCGTCCGCGTGGCAGGCTACAGCGACTATTTCTGCGACCTCGGCCGGTCCCTCCAGGACGAGATCATCGCCCGCACCGAACACAGCTCTCTCTGACCATGTCCTCGCTCATCAGGGAAAAAATTGCCCAGGCCGTCGGCATCCTCAACGAGTTCAACACCGACTGCTGGCTCACATTCACCCGCGAGACCGCGATCAACGGTGACCCGATGCTTCCATTCCTCGTCGACGGTGATCTCACGTGGCACAGCGCGCTGATCATTACGAAAAGCGGCAGGACCGGCGCAATCGTCGGAGAGTACGACAGGAAAGGAGTCGAGGACATCGGCGCCTGGTCGGAGGTGATCGGATATGTCGAAGGAATCAGGAAACCTCTTCAGGATACGCTCCGGAGCCTCGCGCCGGCGAATATCGCGGTGAACTACTCACGGGAGAGTGAGATCTGTGACGGGCTGACGCACGGCATGTATCTGACGCTCTGTGAAATGCTGTCGGAGATCGGCCTCGGGGACAGACTCATACAGGCCGATCAGATCATCGGTGCGCTACGCCAGCGAAAGACCCCGTCGGAGCTTGACAGAATGAAACGGGCGATCGCCGAGACGGAGAGGATATTCTCCGAGGTCGTCCCTTTCATACGTCCTGGGCGGACTGAACGGGAGATCGCCGCCTTCATGAAGGATCGTGCAAATGGAAGGAAAATCCCTTTTGCGTGGGATGAAAAAACCTGCCCTGCGGTGTTTACGGGTCCCGACACGGCAGCCGCTCACTACGCGCCGACCGAACGGAAAGTGGAAGAAGGGCACATACTCAACATGGACTTCGGACTGAAAGTGGAGGGTTACTGCTCCGATCTGCAGAGGACATTCTACATCCCCCGCAAAGGAGAGCGGGCCGTCCCCCCCGAAGTGCAGCGGGGTTTCGATACGATCGTCCGCGCCATCGAGGAATCACGGGGAGCAATGCGCCCCGGCGTCATCGGCCGGTCGGTCGACGCGGTCGCCCGCCGGGTCATCACAGGCTCGGGCTATGAGGAGTTTCCGCACGGCCTGGGGCACCAGGTGGGGAGGTTTGCCCACGACGGGACCGCGCTCCTCGGACCCGCATGGGAGAAATATGCGAAGAAGCCGTTTGTCCCGCTTGAAGAGGGGATGGTGTTCACGCTGGAACCCCGCCTGACGGTCGCCGGCCGCGGGGTCGCCACCGTGGAAGAGATGGTGGTCGTGCGCGCCGGCGGTGCAGAATACCTGTCGACGCCGCAAAAGACGATCATCCTGACCTGATTTGTGCGATAGTTAAGGAACCTCAACAAACTGGATGGTGCCGCCTGTGCGGGGACTGTGAACTGAATGGCACAACGCAGCAGGGCCACAACGCGAGTGTACCGCCGCGCTGTGGCCCTGGATATGCCGCAACAGATGAACCCTGCTACTTGTCTTTCTTCACATATTCCTTGTTCCCGCTCTCGGTGTAATAGAAGTGCCCTCCGCGCGGCCCCTCGTAAATATTCTGTCCCTTCTTGGTCTGGCCGACGATCTTTGCCCCGACGAAGTCCTTCACATACGTCTTGTCCCCCTTGTCGTTGAGGTAGTAATGTCCGTTCTTGGCCCCTTCGAAGACGGTCTTTCCATCGGCCGTCTTGCCTACCGCCTCGTCCTTGGATTCTTTTGCCATTTCCTTCGCTTCGGTGGCGGTCTTCATCTTTTCATTCAGCGTCGTCTTGCCGGACTCTTTGGTCTCCTTGACCTCGGATTCCCCCTTGGCTTCGGTCTTTTCGCCCGACTTCGTGGCGGACTTTAGCTTGTCCGTTGCGTTCTCCTTCTCTTTGGTAATCTTCTCTTTTGATTCTTTCGCGGTCTTCGTGGCTTTGGCCTCTCCCTTTTCCTTGGTCTCCTTTACCTTGGCCTCTGCTTTTTCCTTGGTCTTCCCCGCCTTGGCTTCTGCCTTTTCTTTGGTCTTTTCCGCCTTTGCTTCTGCTTTTTCCTTCGTTGCCTTCGCCTTAGCTTCCGCCTTTTCCTTGGCTTTTTCCGCCTTGGCTTCCGCTTTTTCCTTTGCCGTTTCCGCCTTGGACTTGATTTCCGTCTGATCCTGCGCCAACGCGACTGGCTGAATCTGCGCGGCCAGGAATACTCCGGCAAGCGTAAGTACCATGATGCACTTCTTCATGAAGGTGCTCCTGTGGGTGGGGGTGGTTGAAGTGTGAATTCTGTGAACGCGGAGTGCCCGCCAAAACGCCATAAAAATAACATCTCGCGGCGTCAAAGGCAATACCCGGTCAACCCACGCGACTTTTTTTGTTTTCACGATTCCCCCCCCCGTCCGAAGCCGTCGGAAATATGACACGCTTGCCACATTCCCTCCGCTTCACGAAGTTGACTTTTCCTCGCTCGTTTCATTCCTTTTGACATTATGCAGCCGGGTCTCCCCACGTGGAGGATACGGCTCCCCCGTTCATTCCACATCCCAGCGAGCCGTCATGGAAACTGTCATCGTCATATTCGGGGGATCGGGCGATCTGACGACAAGGAAGCTCATTCCCGCCCTCTACAATAATTTCAGGAAGAAAAGGCTCCCCGCTTCCGCGCGCATTATCGGGTTTTCCCGGACGCCGATCTCCGACGACGCATTCAGAGAGAAGCTGAATGCTGCCGTCCGGACGTTTGCACCGGCGGAATATGACGCACAGGCATGGGGAGAATTTGCAGCGTGTCTCTCATACCTGCCGGGGGACCTCGGGAACGCCTCATCCTACGCAGACCTCGCCCGGAAGATCAGCTCCGGCACGACACCTGTCAATTGTCTCTATTATCTTGCCACCGCTCCCGCTTTCTACCCCGTCGTCATCGCACGTCTTGCCGCGGCAAACATGATTGCGGAGGAGGCGGGGGGCCCGTACAGACGGATCATTGTCGAAAAACCGTTCGGTCGCGACCTTGCGACAGCCCGCGCCCTCAACGATGAGCTCCACCGGACGCTCCATGAGGACCAGATATTCCGGATCGATCATTACCTGGGGAAGGAAACCGTCCAGAATGTCCTCATGCTCCGGTTCGGCAACGCAATTTTTGAGCCTCTCTGGAACAGGAACCAGGTCGACCACGTCCAGATCACCGTCGCCGAAACGGTGGGAGTGGAGCGCCGGGCGGCCTACTATGAGACCGCGGGCGTCCTCCGGGATATGTTTCAGAACCATCTCCTCCAGCTTCTCACGCTTGTCGCGATGGAGCCCCCGGCCGTCGTGGATGCGGACTCGCTCCGAAACGAGAAAGTGAAAGTGCTCACTGCCCTCCGCGCAATCCCGACTGAGTACTCCAGGCGGTACACTGTCCGGGGGCAGTACCGGGGCTACACCTCCGAGGAGGGTGTCGATCCACGTTCCGTCACCGAAACATATGCTGCGCTCCAGGTGTATATCGACAACTGGCGCTGGCAGGGAGTTCCTTTCTACCTTCGTTCCGGGAAGAAATTGAGCGAGAAGAGCTCGGAGATCATCATCCAGTTCAGGCGTCCCCCGACACAGATATTCGATGTCCAGGCCGGGGTCACGGAGCTATTCACGAATCACCTGAGCATCTGCATACAGCCGGACGAAGGGATGCACCTCAGGTTCATGGCGAAGGTCCCGGATCTGGGGATGCACACGCGCCCGGTGGACATGGAATTTCATTACAGGGATTCGTTCGGCAACGATGTCATCCCGGAGGCGTATGAGCGTCTGCTCCTCGACGCGCTCCAGGGGGATGCATCCCTTTTCGCCCGTGGGGATGAAATCGAGCTTGCCTGGCGTTTCATCGACGGGGTGAGGGGAGGCTGGGAAGACGGTGATGGCCCCCCGCTCGAAACTTACGCCGAAGGGACCTGGGGGCCGGAGGGGGGAGACACGCTGCTCGCACATGAGGGTCGGTGGTGGAGGCACGACTGCTCTCCCCACCCGCTTCCGTCAATCCCGCCGGCAAAGCCGGAAAAGTAATGAGCCCGCGCGTCGACATCTATCCGTCAACGGCCGATCTGGAGTCCGCGGCAGCACGTGAGATTCTCCACATCGTCCGCCTGGCGATCCGGAACCGCGGTGTGTGTACTCTCGCGCTGTCGGGGGGAGAGACGCCGCGCGCCCTGTACCGGAGGCTCGCTTCGCTCCCCCCGGGTGAAGCCCCCGACTGGAGCCGGATACATCTCTGCTTCGGGGACGAGAGGATGGTCCCGCCGCACGATCCGGAGAGCAACTACGGGATGGTGCGTCATGAACTCATCTCCCGGGTTCCCCTGCCGGCGGGAAACGTCCACCGGATTCGCGGGGAGAGACCTCCTGATATTGCCGCCGGGGAATATGCTTCCGATCTCGGACGCACGCTTTCCTTTTCGGGGGGGAGGTTCGACCTTGTTCTTCTCGGTCTCGGCGACGACGGCCACACAGCCTCGCTGTTCCCCGGGACAGACGTCCTCGGGGAACGGGAGAAGAGTGTCCGTGCGGTCTATGTCCAGCGGCTTTCCGCCTGGCGGGTGACAGTGACGCTCCCCGTCGTCAACAGCGCGAGGAACGTCCTGTTCCTTGTTTCGGGGTCGGGAAAAAAGGATATCGTACGGAGAGTACTGGCGTCCCCGGGACCGACGGCGGAGATCCCAGCAACGCTCGTCAATCCGGCTGATTCTCCTCCCCACTGGATGCTGGACATCGAGGCGGCTGCATCCATTCGGCCGTGGACGGAAGTGTCAGGGAATGAATGACCTGAGGAGACGCCCATGATCGAGCAGGATTACTTCATGCGCATGGTCAGCATGCTCGCGAAGATGCTGGCCAGGATCTTGTTTCTGAAGAACCAGAGAGATTTCCCTCGCGCGCTGGCGGAGATTCAGGCCACTGGCAGGACGCTCCTCGGCATCGACCACACGCTCATCCGTCAGTTCAGCCCGGCCCAGCTCATGGTTCTCCTCGGCACGGACCCGTCGCTGGCGATTCCCAAATCATACATACTCGGACTTCTCTTGAAGGAGGAGGCTGAGATACGATCCATGATGGGGGAAGAGGACGAAGCCGGCCTCCTCAATCTGAAGTCGCTCGAGCTGCTGATCGACGCATGGCTCGAGGAGGGAAAGCCTCTCGCGCCGGAACACACGGCTCACGTTGACGCTGTTCTTGCAGGACTTGAGGGGTGTGCGCTTCCGCCTGACCTGCTGGAAAAGATCATGGCCTACCATGAAGGGGCGGGGGACTTCGACAGGGCCGAAAACGTCCTTTTCGAGATACTTGCGGCAAGTCCCGGATTCGCGCCGGAGGGGCTTCAGTTTTACCGGAGGCTGTTGATGAAGTCGGACGAGGACCTCCGGGCCGGGAACCTCCCCCGGGAGGAGATCCTGGAAGGGATCGCCGAGCTCAAAATCCGTTGACTTTGTAGCCGCAGTTTGCTTTCTTCTTCCATCCGCATGAGGTCTCCTTCCACACACACCCCTATGGGTTAGTCAATGAATCGACGACTGGGCATTCACGCATTCCTTCTGGTCGCCTGCTGTTCCGTTGCGGTATCGCAGACCTTCCCCGGCGACGATCCGGTCATACGGAAAATATGGACGGAGGCGATGGATTCGACGCAACTCCCCGTCCTGGCTCACGAGCTTTTCGATATCATCGGGCCGCGGCTCGTCGGTTCTCCCGGGATGATGAAAGCCCACAACTGGGCCGTGGCGCATTACGGGAAGTGGGGGTCTTAACAACAAATGATAACGGATGAAACGCGATGACACGGAAGACAATATTCCTTGATAGAAACGAGAACAACTACGGCCCGGCGCCTGCGTGCTACGATATCCTGAGGAAGGCGGACCTCTCGCGTCTCAGCTGGTACGACAGGTCGTTCAACAGGGGAATCAAAGGCCTCCTCTCCGACCGGCTCGCGCGCGATTTCGGCGTTGCCGAGGACCGCGTGCTGCTTGGATACGGGGCGGAGCACATACTCAAGCAGGCGATACAGTGTTACCTGGGGAAGGGAAAGAAGCTCATGGTCCCCGCCTATTCGTGGTGGTATTACAAGAAGATCGCCTCCGAGGTCGACGGCCTGAGTGTGGAATTCCCCATGACCGTCGGAAAGGACCGGTTTCTATACGATCTTCCCGCGATGCGGGAGGTGTATGCGCGCGAGCGGCCGTCGGTTGTCTTCATCAGCTCGCCGAACAATCCGACGGGCAATTCCCTGACTGCGGCCGACCTGGAGGCGATACTGGGTGATTTCAGGGAGTCGGTGGTCGTCCTCGACGAGGCATACGTCTACGGTACGACGACGGGGTACGTCAAACATCTCATCGAATCGAACCCGAACCTCCTGGTGGTGCGGACGATGTCCAAATATTACGCACTTGCGGGAGTCCGCATCGGCTTCGCACTGATGGGGAAGGGGCTCACCCACCTCGCGAAGTTTAGCAACAGGTACCTCGGCTATAACCGTCTCTCGGAAGAGCTGGCGATCGCCGCCCTGGATTCTCCGGAATATTACAGGGAAATCGCGGGGAAGATGAACGAGGACAAGGAACGGTACTATGAGGCACTGGGGAGACTCCCCGGTTTCCGGGTTTTCCGCTCCGACGCCAATTTCATACTCGCGGAGATTCCCCCGGCGCAGAAGGTGGAACTGAAGGCCTACCTCGAGGCGCGGGATCTGTTTATCAAGTTCATGGACGAGGCCCTCCTGAACTCCCACGTCAGGATCACCATCGGGACGCAGGAGGAGAATCGCCGTGTCATCGATGCGATCACGTCGTACTACGACTGAGCGGGGCGCCATGGGACTCCTCGCGGAATACAAACGGGGACTGAAATCGGTCGCCGTCGAGGAGCTGTTCGACCTGGTATTCTACCGCCCCCTCGCATTCCTGTTCGTCAAGCTGATCTGCCGGACCGGCGTCACTCCCAACCAGCTCACATTCCTGTCGATGGTCTTCGGCATCCTGGGGGGGGTGAGCCTCGCACTCGGTACTCCGGGTTCGCTCGTCGCGGCGGGGGTGTTCCTGCTTCTCTACAATGTCGTCGACTGCAGCGACGGCCAGCTTGCCCGCCTGAACCATTCCGGGACGCCTCTGGGCCGCATACTGGACGGTGTCGCGGACTACGTGGTCAGCCTCGCCGCCTACCTCGGGATCGGGATCGGCTTCGCAGGAGCGACGGACAGGCCGGTCCTGATGTGGGTCCTGACCGCCGCTGCCGGGTTCAGCAACGCGGCCCAGTCGGGGCTTCTGGACTTCTACAGGAACAGGTTTCTCGATGCCACCGGCATCCGGAAGAGTGTGCTTGTGGACGAACAGCAGGGACTCAGGGAAGAATATGAGGGGCTCCGCGGCCGGAAGGGGAGGAGCCTTGAAAAATTCCTCATCGGCGTGTACCTCCTCTACTCCCGGGTCCAGCAGCGCCTGACGGGTGGGAGAGGGAAGGTGACGCAGGCCCTGTCAGGTGATTCGGCGGAGTACGTCCGGGCGAACAGGGTGCTCATGCACTGCTGGACATATCTGGGGCCTACAACGCAGTGGACGCTCCTTGTCGTCTGCGCGTTTTGCGGCCGTCTCGACATCTACCTGTGGGGGATTGCCGGCGTGGGGAACATTCTTGCCGTCATCATGATGCTCGTGCAGCGATGGAACAACGGGCGCCTCGCGGTGCAGGGGGGATGATGAAAGGGGTCATACTCGCGGCGGGCGTATCATCCAGGCTCAGGCCTCTCACAGACCTCGTTCCCAAGTGTCTCCTGGAGCTCGGGGGGAGGTCGATACTCGGCATGACGCTCGCGAACCTTGTTGCGAACGGCATCAGCGATATCGTCATCGTGACGGGGTACAGGGAGGATCAGATCCGCGGGTTCGTCCGGGACACATTCCCCGGCCTGAATGTCGGGTTCGTGAGAAACGATCGCTTCGAAACGACAAACAACAGTTACTCCCTCTGGTTGACCGAGCGCGCGGTGGGGGGGGAGGGGATCGTCCTCCTCGACAGCGACATCGTGTTCGACCGGCGCATTATCGGTCTCCTCGCGGGAGCCGGGCACGACAACTGTCTCGCAATGAAGCGTGAAAAGACGCTGGGCGACGAGGAGATAAAGGTGCAGGTAGGGCCCGGCGGGGCGATACAGAGGATCGGCAAGGATGTCCCGACCGGTGCCGCCGCCGGGGAGTCGATAGGGATTGAGAAGATGGGACGGGAATTCCTCGGATCGGTCTACCGTATACTGGAAAGGATGATCACCCGGGAACAGAACGTGAACCTGTTCTACGAAGCGGCATTCCAGGAGGCGATCGCCGGAGGAGAGGTGATGATGGCCGTGGACGTGGGCGGGCTGCATTGTATTGAGATCGACACCGCGGAAGACCTGCAGTCTGCCAGGAGAGTGAGCGCACTGCTCCGGGATGTTTCACGCCCCTGACAGCGCGCCGGCCGGGAGCATGTCAACGACGGCGCCTCCACTACTTGAGTCCCTCGATCTTCCTGACTTCCTCGTCGATCTCGTCCTGCGTCCGGAGGGGCAATGAGCGTTGCGCGGCGGAAAAGACCGGGACACCGCGGCCGGATTGAATGAAGGAGATCACCGCCATGACGATCCCTGCAGCGATCGCACCGACGCATATGATGACCCCTCCGTAGAACATGATGTCTGCCGCCGTCCCGGCGGAATCCATGGCTCCCCACGCCGAGAGAAGATAATGCCAGTCATGTCCTGATTTGTCTCCTCCGAGCAACGGAAGCATCCGGACGGGGGCGTCCCGGATGTAAAGACTGACGTCCATCATGTTTTCGCCGACCCAGAAGAGCGCGAACGGGAAGACCTCTGAGCGCTGGCGGAACGCGATGATGAACCAGAGGAGGGGGAACACAATCTGCCAGAACGAGCCCCCCAGAACGTACAGCGTCCTGCCGAAGAACCTGAACAGGAAGTGTCCTCCCTCATGGAGCGGGAGGAATGTGAACGTACGGAAGATGAAAAGGAAATTCCCCCAGCGCATTCCCGGGCGGTACTCGTAGAATGCATCCAGCGCCTGGAAGAAAAACAGTGTAAGAAGTGCGTACACCGCCACCTTGAACAGCAAAGGGACGTAGCGCTCGACCGGATCAAGGGGCCCGGGGAGTGCGGCCTGTCGGTTCGTCGATTTTTCCGCCAAGGAAGTACTCCGGATGAGGTTCGGAATTTTCAAAACTAGAGCGATTATTTGTCAGAATCAACCTGCCTGCGGCGCCGCGTGCCTTGAACGCCGTGTGCCTTGAATTTGGTGAGAATGTCACCTATCTTGATGCCTCTCCGCGTCCGCCCGGCGGACAGGGAAGCGTCACGCTGCACAGACACGGGCGCTGATAACAAACCGCCCGCAATGACAACATTCGCACGCGCAGAATGACAGCCACTGTTAATGAACCGTCTCAATGTATTAACGTGCACGGTTCATCTCAACGAAAAACCACGGCGAAGCCGCGGGCATTTTCTGAGAAGGACAGCCGCACGTAGCTCACAGAGGAGGAGGACGGGATGTCGTCGATGCGGAAACTGCTGTCCACGAACGCCCCGGGAGCGGTGCTCCTGGTCCGTCTCGTCGTGGGGGGGATCTTTCTCTCCGAGGGGATACAG
>Ga0182011_10000595_pt1 | contig 31675 bp, 26 predicted proteins | sample 711E1DmetaG_FD_120481 | JGI IMG/M metagenome (GOLD analysis project Ga0182011, IMG submission 120481) | Permafrost microbial communities from Stordalen Mire, Sweden - 711E1D metaG | ecosystem: Environmental > Terrestrial > Soil > Wetlands > Permafrost | place: Sweden: Stordalen | collected...
CCGAGGAGGATCGCCGGGGTGTTGTTGTACTGGATCTCGCAGGTCGGGGAGGCGTGGATGCCCATCTTGTTTTCGATGCGGCGGATCTTGACGGTCTCGTCCTTCTCCACCACGAACATCGACAGGCCGCGGGCGTCCGTGGAGCCTTCCTCGCTGCGGGCCATGACGACGGAGACGTCGGCCAGGCCGTTGGTGATGAAGCGCTTGACGCCGTTGAGGTGCCACTGCCCGGTGGCTTCGTCCAGGGTCGCCTTCGTCGCCACCGCGCCCAGATCGGAGCCGGCATCGGCCTCGGTCAGGACCATCGCGCCCGAGATTTCGCCGCGCGAGAAGCGGGGCAGGACGCGGGCCTTGGTCTCCGGATCCCCGTACTCCTCGATGAGCGAGGCGATTTCCTGGAGACCGTAGACGGTCATCAGGCCGCTCTCGGCCCGGGCCACGATCTCGACCATCATCTGGTAGATCGACTCGGGCAGGTTCAGGCCGCCGTACTCGCGGGGCAGCATCGCCCCGAACAGCTCGGCCGACCGGAGCGCCTCGATGGCGTCCAGCGTCGCGGCCGCGTAGGTGACCACGCCGTCGTCGAAGTGGGCGCCTTCCTCGTCGGCCTCGCCGGCGCGAGGTGCGACCCGCTCGCCGCAGATCTCGCCCAGGACGTCGAGCACGATGCGGTAGTTGTCCTTGGCGTCGGCGTAGTTGCGCGGTGCGCCGGGGTAGGTTGCCGCCTCGGTGTACCCCTCTTCCTTCAGCTCGAGTGCCTCGCGCAGGTCGATCTGCTCGAGCCGGAACTGCAGGTCCGGGTTGTCGTAGAAGAAGTTCTCGCTCATTCGGCGTCTCGCTGTTCCATGGAGCGCTCGCGCAGGGTCTTGATGATCATGGGCAACACTTCGGCCACATCCCCGACGATGCGGTAGTGCGCGATCTGGAACATCGGCGCATTGGGGTCGGTGTTGATGGCGATGATCTTGGACGACTGGTCCATGCCGGCCCGGTGCTGGATCGCGCCGGAGATGCCCGCCGCGATGTAAAGGCGCGGCCGGACCGTGGTGCCGGTCTGGCCGACCTGGTGGGCGCGGTCGATCATGCCCGCGTCCACGGCCGCGCGCGACGCGCCGACTTCGCCGCCGAGCAGGTTGGCCAGGTCGCGCAGGAGGGCGAACTCCTCGGCGCTGCCCATGCCGGCACCCCCGGAGACGATCACCGGAGCGTCCTTGAGCTTGACCGTTGACTTTCGAACCTGGCGGCTCAGGACCTCGAGGGCGAAGTCGTCGGGCTCGAACGCCGGTGTGAGCTTCTCGACAACGCCCTGGCGGCTGGCGTCGGCGGCCGGCTTGCGCATGACGCCTTCCCGGACGGTGGCCATCTGGGGCCGGGTGCTCGGGTTGACGATCGTGGCGATCAGGTTGCCGCCGAATGCCGGCCGGATCTGATAGAGCAGATCCTTGTAGGTCCTGTCTTCCTTCTTGACGTAGTAGTCGCCGATCTGGAGGTCGGTGCAGTCGGCCGTCAGGCCACAGCGCAGGGCGCTGGCCACCCGCGGCGCGAAGTCCCGGCCGTTGGGAGTCCCGCCGATCAGGAAGATCTCCGGCCGGCGGGCCTTCGCCTCGGCGATCGCCACGCGGGCGTACGGCAGGGTCCGGTACAGGGCCAGCGCCTCGTGGTCGGCCAGCAGGATGCGGTCGGCGCCGTGGTGGATGACCTCCTGGGCCATGGCGTCGACGTTGTGGCCGCACAACAGGCCGACGACTTCGTAGCCCAGCTGGTCGGCCAGCTCGCGGGCCTTGCCGGTCAGCTCGATGCTGACATCGGCGATGTGGCCGTCGGTGTGCTCGATGAATACCCAGATTGCTTTCTGCTCTGTCATCTCGCGCCTACCCGACGATGTATTCATGGACGAGCTCGGCCACCATCGCCGCGATCGCCTCGGGCGTGGGCGCGATGGTCTTGCTCTCGGTGCTCTCCAGGACCACGAAGTTGATCTTGTGGACCTGCGTCGGAGAGCCTGCCAGCCCGATGCTGCCTTCGGTCGCGCCGATGTCCTCGGCCGTCCAGACGGGGATCATCAGATCGTGCTCGGCCAGGTAGGCCTCTAGGGCTTCGTCCGTCTCGAACTCGGGCCATTGCTTGCGCAGAGCCGCGTACTCGAGCGTGGTTGCGGCGAGCTTGCGCTGCATCTGGCGGCGGACCGACGCGGGGCGGGGCGTGTTGGCCGAGCCGACGACGGTGAGCAGGCAGGGGAGGGTGCAGCGCACGATCTCGGAGCCGGAGTCGAGCGCCCGCTCGGCGGTGATCTTGCCGTCGGCGATGTCGAGAATGGTCTCGACGTAGGTGATCTGCGGGATGCCCAGCTTCTCGGCCGTCTGCGGACCGACCTGGGCGGTGTCGCCGTCGATTGCCTGGCGGCCGCACAGGACCAGGTCGAACTGTTCGAGCTTCTGGACCGCGCACTGCAGGGCGTAGGAAGTGGCGAGGGTGTCGGCGCCGGCGAACTTGCGGTCGGTCAGCAGGACGACCCTGTCCGCGCCGCGGAAGAGCGACTCGCGCAGGATGTTCGCTGCCTTGGGCGGGCCCATGGTGATCACAGTCACGGTGCCGCCGTGGCGCCCCTTGATCTCGAGCGCCATCTCGAGGGCGTTGAGGTCTTCCGGGTTGAAGATGGCCGGCAGGGCACCGCGGTTCATGGTGCCCTCTTTGGTCATGACCTCGCCGCTGAGGTTGTGCGTGTCGGGCACCTGCTTGACCAGGACCACGCTGTGAATAGGTCTGGAGTCGGTCATCCAAGTCTCCGGAGACCGCCCGGCAATGCCCGGCGGATTTGGTGTCATGGCTTTCCCGGGTTCGGTCGCCTCCCGGGTGGCGCGGAACCGACAGGGACGCTGGTCGGGTTCCGGTGGTGAAGGATACCCTGCCTGAGGTCCCGGGCGTCGCCCGCTCGAGCGGGTCGCGGGGCGAGGGCACCGGTCGCGTCCCGCCGCCCGCTCGGCTACGTGGCAGCCGTCCGTTCGCGCCGCATCGCGTCGGCCACCGTGAACCCGACGATGCTCGGCACCAGAATAAGCCCGCCGATCTCCATGCCGAAGAAGCAGACCAGGAGCAGCGAGAGATCGACCGCCACCGCGACCCAACCGACCAGCATCGAGATCCCGCGGGCGACGGCCACGACGCCCAGCCAGAAGACGGCATACTCGAGGGACGGCACTCCAGGGCCGAGCGCGATCACGCCCAGGCCCGCGATGAGCAGCAGCCAGGCGGCGACCAGCACGCCTCGACCTGCCGACCGTGCCACGCGAATCCTCCCGGGCGAATGCTCGTCGCCCGAAGCGTAGCCTACGGCCGTACGCATCCCAGCCATGAGCCGGCAGGCGGGCCCCCAACCCGCCGACTGCGCCGGCTCGGGATCAACAAGGCCCGGCCTCGCGTCGCCCGAACTCCTGGAGCCGCCCGAACCCCCCGGAGCCGCCCGAACCCGGAGCCGCCCGAACCCGGAGCCGCCCGAACCCCTTGTGCTGCCTTGACTTCTCGTTTAGTCGTGTGGTGACTCGTATCCAGCCGGGAACCCTCCCGAATGCCCCCTAGAGGCCGGAATTGGTCGATAGCAGTCACGGGACGCATGAAACGAAGGTCGGGCCGGCCTGCGGCTCGATAGCAGTCACGGGACGTATGAAACGAAGGTCGGGTCGGGTCGGGCCGAGTCGGGCCTCACCTCGAGCGGGCGGCCGGCCGGCCGGCTCGGAGTGTGGGACGATCCGTCCATGAGCGAACCCCGCGCCATCGACGCCGAGCCACGACATTCCGGCAGCCCCTTGTCGGCCGGGTTGCGGGAGCAGCTGGCCGGCGTGCGTGGGCTCGTCCTGGATCTCGACGGCGTTCTCGTGATGCGGGACGCGCTGCTGCCGGGCGCGGTCGAGGCGCTGGCGGCGCTGGATACGGCGCGCATTCCGTATGTGATCGGCACGAACGCATCGCTGGTGAGCCGAGCAACTCTCGCCCGCGAGCTCGCGCGTGCCGGACTGGCCGTGCCCGCCGAGCGCATCGTCAGCGCCGCCTCGACCGCGGCGGCTCTGGCAAGGCGTCGATACGGCACGGACGCGCTGTACGTGATGGGCTCGCCGGACGCGTTGACCGAGTTCGCCGGATTGCGGCTGCTCTCCCACGTGGAGGCCGCGGATCCGGGGGCGCGGGCCGCCGCGGTGATAGTCGGCGACGCCGGCGAGGAGTTCACGCCGCGAAACATCCAGTCGGCCTTCCGGCTGCTGCGTGGCGGAGCGGGGTTCGTGGCGATGCACAAGAACCGCTGGTGGATCACGCCGGCCGGGGTGCTGCTGGATTCCGGCGCATACGTGGCCGCTCTCGAGTACGCCACGGAGCGGCGTGCTCTGGTGACGGGCAAGCCGTCGCGAGCCTTCTTCGGCGAGGCGGTCCGGATCCTGGCGCAGCTGGGCGGCGGCGAGACGTCGGGCGGCCAAGGATCGTCGAGCCGCCTCTCCCCAGCGGAAGTGGCGATGGTCGGAGACGACCTCTGGAACGACATCCGCGGCGCTCAGAAAGCCGGGTTGCGCGGCGTCTTCGTCCGATCGGGCAAGCACGGCGACGCGGAGCTGGCGCGCGCCGCCGGCGAGCGGGGCGGGCGGGCTCCCGACGCCATCGCTCCATCGATCGCCGACGTCGTGGCCGCGCTCGCCGGCTGAAGTCGGCCACCCGACGACCCCTCGTCGTGGGAGCACTCCGGACTCCAGGGCCTTTCGCGGGGCCCGCGGTAGACTAGCGGCAACGGAGGCTGCGCCCAGCTGCGAGCGCGCGGCTCGAGGCGGTGCGGCTTCACGGGAGCACGACCCCAGGAGGGCGTTCGGATGACCGCGACGTCTGAGCCCCGGCTCAAGATCACCTACGCCACGCTGCGCAACGACAACGAGCAGTTGCACGCCTCCTACGACGCCGGGCTGGCCACGGCCCGCGGCGAGCTGGGCGGTACGCACGGCCTCTTCATCAAGGGCGAGTGGCGTCAGACCAAGGAGACCTTCGAGAAGCGTTCGCCTATCGATGGCTCGCTGGTGGGCCGCTTCGCTGCGGGCACGCGGACGGATGTTCGGGATGCGGTGGCCGCCGCGCGCGCCGCGGCGCCGGATTGGGCCCGGACGGCCTGGCTCGAGCGGATCGCGATCATGCGCCGCATGGCCGACCTGATCAGCGAGAAGCAGATGGAGCTGGCCGCGATCATGGCCATCGAGGTCGGCAAGAACCGTCTCGAGGCCCTGGGCGACGTCGAGGAGTCGGCCGATCTGATCCGCTACTACTGCGACCAGTTCGTGGCCAACGACGGCTTCGACCACCCGATGGGCAACCTGGGCGATCCTACCGTTCACACGAGGTCCGTCCTCAAGCCGCACGGCGTCTGGGCCGTGATCAGCCCGTTCAACTTCCCCATGGCGCTGTCGGGCGGCCCGTCGGGCGGCGCCCTCGTCGCCGGCAACGCCGTCGTCTACAAGCCTTCCAGCGATGCGCCGCTGTGCGGTGTGAAGCTGGCCGAGATCGCGGATCTGGCCGGGCTCCCGCGCGGCGTCTTCAACATGGTCAGCGGGCCCGGTGCCACCGTCGGCGCGGAGCTGCAGGAGAACGAGGGGGTCGACGGACTGCTCTTCACCGGTTCGTACGAAATCGGCTTCAATCACGTCTTCAAGGAGTTCAGCCGCCGCTATCCCAAGCCCGTCATCGTCGAGATGGGCGGCAAGAACCCGGCGATCGTCAGCGCCCGCGCCGACCTCGAGGAGGCGGCCGAGGGCGTCATGCGCTCGGCCTTCGGCTACGGCGGCCAGAAGTGCTCGGCCTGCAGCCGTGTCTACGTCCAGAGTCCGGTCTACGAGGCGTTCCTCGAGGCCCTCGTCGCCAAGACGAAGAGCATCGTCATCGGCGATCCGACCGATCGCAAGGTCTGGCTGGGGCCGCTGGTGAACGCCAAGGCCAGGGCCAAGTACGACGCCGTGATCGCCGACGCGAAGCGGGACGGCCGCATCGTCACCGGCGGCGAAGTGCTGGCCGGGTACGGGTCGGACCTCTACGTCGCCCCGACCATCGTGGCGGACCTGCCGGCCGATCACCGCATCTGGCGCGACGAGTTGTTCGTGCCGCTCGTCGCGGTCGCCCGGGTCGAGTCGCTGGACGAGGCGTTCGAGCGCGCCAACGACACGATCTACGGCCTCACGGCCGGCTTCTTCAGCGAAGAGCGCGAGGAGATCGACCGCTTCGAGGAGGCGATCGAGGCCGGCGTCATCTACATCAACCGTCGAGCCGGCGCCACGACCGGCGCCTGGCCGGGCATCCAGCCGTTCGGCGGTTGGAAGGGTTCCGGCACGACCGGCAAGGCCTCCGGCGGCCTGTACTACGTCCAGCAGTTCATGCGAGAGCAGTCGCAAACCCTGGTCGACTAGATACGTCCGGGGCCGGCGGCCTGGCGTTCCGCCGCACCGACCCTCGACTGAAGAACCGCGCCGGATCGGATTCGCTCGTAGGAGGCAGGACATGCCGTTCAACGAAGACATCGTCAAGAAGGCGAAGGCCAACACCTACTTCCGGGAGGTCCTGGCGACCGGACCGAACAGCCAGATCGTGGTCATGAGCATCCCGCCCGGCGGCGACATCGGCGACGAGGTCCATGAAGACGTGGACCAGACGCTCGTCTTCGTCCAGGGCGAAGGCGAGGCTATCCTCGACGGCCAGAAGAGCGCGGTCTCCGTCGACCGGCTCGTCCACGTGCCGGCCGGGACGCGCCACAACTTCGTGAACACCGGGGCGACGGATCTCCGGCTCTATACGATCTACGCCCCGCCCGAGCATGCGCCCGGCACCATCCACAAGACCAAAGCCGAAGCGGACGCGGCGGAGGCGGCCGAGCAGGCGAAGAAGTAGCTCGGAGGCCTCTGCCCGACCCGTCGTCTATACTGGTTTCAATATCCAGCCTGCATAAAGGCTATCCGTTCCTGCGGCAGCTGCGCCCGATCCGCGGCCCGCCATACACGTGTCGAGGTGCACCGTGACTCAGGCTCCCGGCAAGCTCGCTCCGGCTACCGCCGTTCCCCATCTCGTCACCGAGCTGCCCGGGCCGAAGGCGCGTGCCCACCTCGAGTTCGATCGCCAGTGGACCTCGCCGAGTGTTCCGCGTGCCTACCCGGTGGTCCCGGTGCGGGGCGAGGGCTGCACCATCGAGGACATCGACGGCAACCTGTTGCTGGACTTCAACGCCGGTATCGCGGTCACATCCACCGGGCACTGCCACCCGAACGTGGTGCGACGCATCCAGGACCAGGCCGGCAAGCTGATCCACTACAGCGCCGACTTCTACCTGCCGATCTACGCGGAAACCTGCGCCGAGCTGGCTCGCATCGCGCCGATGAAGGAGAAGTGCCGGGTCTTCCTCGGCAACTCCGGGACCGAGGCGGTGGAGGGCTCGATCAAGCTCGCCCGCTTCGCGACCAGGCGCCAGTACCTGGTTTCGTTCCTGGGCGCCTTCCACGGCCGCTCGTACGGCTCCGTTTCCCTGACCGCCTCCAAGGCGAAGTACCACGCCGGTTTCGGGCCGATGCTGCCCGGCGTCTTCTACGCCCCGTTCGGTCACGTGGCGGACCTGAAGTGGTTCGACGAAGTCCTCTTCGACCGCCTCGTGCCGCCGGACGAAGTGGCGGCCATCATCGTCGAGCCGATCCAGGGCGAGGGCGGCTACGTCGTTCCCGAGGACGGCTTCCTGCAGGGACTGCGCCGCATCTGCGACGAGCACGGCATCCTGCTGATCGCCGACGAAGTCCAGTCCGGCGGTGGCCGGACCGGCAAGATGTGGGCGATTCAGAACTGGGACGTGGAGCCGGACATCGTGGCCACGGCCAAGGGTATCGCCAGCGGCATGCCTCTCGGGGCCTTTATCGCCCGCGACTCGCTCATGACGAAGTGGGGCCCCGGCGCCCACGGCACGACATACGGCGGCAACCCGCTCGCCTGCGCGGCCGCGCTCGAGACGATCAAGCTGCTCGAAGGCGGCCTGATGGCGAACGCGACGGCGCGCGGCAACGAGTTGCTGACGGGCCTCCGCGCCCTTCAGGCTCGGTTCCCGTCGGTCATCCGCGACGTGCGCGGGATCGGCCTGATGATCGGCGTCGAGTTCGACACGCATGAGCGCGCGGCCGCGGCCGAATGGGCCGCTTTCCAGCGCGGCTTGCTGGTCCTGGAGGCCGGGCACACGGTGGTGCGGGTTTCGCCGCCGCTCATCCTGACGGCCGAGGAAGCCGCCGTCGGTCTCGAGATCTTCGGCGAAGCGGTCGCGGAGGCCGCGGCCAGGTAGCGCCAGTGCATCCGCGGTGCAGCCGCGGTAGATCCTGAGGTGATCGGGAGTGAAGCCGCAGGTGAGCGCCGATGAGGACCCCGGCCGGGGCAAGGTCACGTCGATGCGCGACGCCGTCGCCGCCCTCGTCCACGACGGTGACGTCGTCGCCATCGAAGGTTTCACGCACCTGATCTGCTTCGCAGCCGGGCACGAGATCATCCGGCAGCGCAAGCGCGACCTCACCCTGGCCCGCCTCACGCCGGACCTGATCTACGACCAGATGGTCGCCGCCGGCACCGCACGCAAGCTCGTGTTCAGCTGGCTCGGCAATCCGGGCGTCGGCGGGCTGCACGCCATCCGCCGCCGGGTGGAAGCGCCGGCGGGCGAAGGGCCCGCGGGCGGTGCGGATCCGGCCCCGCTGGAGCTGGAGGAGTACAGCCACTTCGGCATGGTCGGCCGGTACACGGCCGGGGCGTCGAACCTGCCCTTCTTCCCGCTGCGCTCCTACTTCGAGACGGACCTGCCGAAGGCAAACCCGCTGATCCGGCCGATCCGCTCGCCGTACGGCGACGAAACCGTCTACGCGGTCCCGCCCCTCAAGCCGGACGTGACGGTCGTCCACGCCCAGCGTGCCGATGCCGACGGCAACACCCAGATGTGGGGTCTGCTCGGCTGCCAGAAGGAAGCGGCCTTCGCCGCCGAGCGGGTGATCGTGGTGGTGGAGGAGCTGGTCGACGAGGCCGTCATCCGCGCCGACCCGAACCGCACCGTCATCCCCGGCCTGATCGTGGACGCCGTGGTCGTGGAGCCGTTCGGGGCACATCCTTCTTACGTTCAGGGCGCCTACGACCGGGACAACCACTTCTACCGCGACTGGGAAGCGATCAGCCGCGAGGCAGCCACGACGCAGGCCTGGCTCGACGAGTGGGTCTATGGAGTGACCGATCGGGCGGAGTACGTCGAGAAGCTCGGGGCCGAACGGGTGGCCTCGCTCCGACCCTCGGGCGCGGCGCCGTCCGGTTCGGTCGACTACGGGATCTACCGATGAGCGCGCCGCAGATGGGCGAACCGCAGGGCAAGCCGCTCCCCGTCGCGCCGGCCGATTTCACGAAGTCCGAGATGATGATCGTGGCCGCCGCCCGCGAGCTGGCCGGCCAGCGGGTCTGCTTCGTCGGTGTCGGCCTGCCGAACATCGCCGTCAACCTGGCCCGCCTCACCGTCGCCCCGGCGTTGGAGCTCGTCTACGAGTCGGGCGCCTTCGGCGCGAAACCGGCGCGGCTGCCGCTCTCGATCGGCGACCCCACCATCGTCACCGGCGCGACCGCGGCCGTCTCGATGTTCGAGCTGTTCAGCTTCTACCTGCAGGGCGGGCTGGTCGATGTCGGGTTCCTCGGCGCCGCCCAGATCGACCGCTTCGGCAACATCAACAGCACCGTCATCGGCGAGTACGAGCACCCGAAGACACGCCTGCCGGGCTCCGGCGGGGCGTGCGAGATCGCCATCAATGCCCGTCAGGTCTTCGTGATCATGCGGCAGTCGAAGCGCTCGTTCGTCGACCGGATCGACTTCCGCACCTCGCCGGGCAACCTCGGCGGCGCGGAGGCCGCGGCTCGAACACGCCGTGAGGAGGGCTGGCTCGGCAGCGGGCCGACGGTCGTGGTGACGGACCTGGGCATCTACCACTTCGACGAGACCGGCGAGATGCGGCTCGACTCGATCCACCCCGGGGCCACGCTCGAGCAGGTCCGCGAGACGATCGGCTGGGATCCGAAAGTGGCCGAACCGCTGGTCACGACGCCGCCTCCCACGCCCGAGGAGCTGCGCTTGATCCGCGAGGAGCTCGACCCCGAGGGCGCCTACACGAAGTAGGGACCGCCGGGGGTTCTGCGACTACCGCCGCGCGCCGTCCAGCCGGCCGCGCACCACCATCACGGGGCAGTGCGCGTGGCGGACCACGAAGTCCGAGACGCTGCCGATCAGGAACCGGCTGACGCCGCTGCGGCCGTGCGAACCGACGACGATCAAGTCGGCGTTCTCAGAGTCGGCGGCGGCGACGATCGCTTCGCCGGGCTCGCCTTCCCAGACGAGGAATGTGGCGTTGGCCCCCGCTGCCCTGGCGCGCTGAACGATGGCCTGGGCCTTCGCGGTCAGGGAGTCGCGCGAGTCCGCGGGGCCGGCCGCATCGGCTGAGGCTTCGGACGGTTTCGACGAGGCGGCCAGGACGCTGACGACGAGCAGGTGCGCCTGGACCTGAACCGCGAGGTCGATCGCTTCTTCGCTGGCGCCCTCCGACGCGGGCGACCCGTCGGTGGCGAGCAATATCGTTTCCAGGTGGGACATGGGCCCTATCCGTCCGGCCGATGCGCTGGAGTGCTGCCGGTCTATGTGCCCGGCAAGGGTGGGCGGGCCCTACAAACGGGCCAAGGGACCTCCGGCCCGTTCCGGCGGGCCCAACGTCCCCGGGCCGCCGCGGGGCCGCCCGGCGCGACTGCGGCGACATCCGCCCCGAAAGCCGCCGCAACACCCGATGTGGACGGCGACGCGCCGACGGGCGGCCTGCTAGGCTCCGAGTGATGAGCGCCCCGCATTCGACACCAAACGCGACCCAGGATCCGACCGGTCTGCTCGGCCTGCGCGAGATGTCAGAAGCTCTCGATGGCTGGCACAGCCATCCGGGCTCAGAGAGCCACGCCGTTCTCGATTCGGCCTTCGGCCGGGTGATCGCCAGCTCGGGCCTCGGCGGCGGGCACCTCCATCTGCACGCGCCGCCACTGGCCGAGGTCGAGTTGCGATCCGGCAGCCTGCTCGACAGCGACGCCGAGACCGCGGGCCTGCGAACTTACGGCCTCCGCTTTGGAGATCGAGTCCTGGCCGCGCTCCAGCTGGATGCGCCGCCGGCCGCGGTGTTCTCCGTCGATGAGTGCGCTCGTGGCCTGGAGATCGTCATAGGTTCCGCGTGGTCCAGGGCTCGGGCGGGCCAGGCGGCTGACGAGCTGTCGGCGCTGGACACGGCCACGCGCGGCATCGCCGGCGTCCTGGACCTGGACCGGGTCCTGCAGCTGATCACCGACCGCGTCCGCGAGCTGGCCCACGCCCAGTACGCGGCCCTCGGCATCGTCGACCAGGATGGCGGCATCGAACGCTTCATCACCAGCGGCATGAGCCGGGCGGACCGCGAGCGGATCGGACCGCCGCCCCACGGCCACGGCCTGCTGAGAGTGATCGCCAACGAGACACATCCCGTCCGCGTTCACGACATCGCCGCCGACCCGCGCCGGTACGGCTTCCCGGTGAACCATCCGCCGATGGCAACGCTGCTGGGGGTGCCGGTCGGAGCCAAAGGCCGATCGATCGGCCGCCTCTACCTCACCAACAAGCAGCCGCTGGGCGACTTCACCGAGGACGACGAGCGCCTGGTCGAGATGTTCGCTCTACACGCCGGCATCGCCATCGAGAACGCCCGGCTCCACGAGCAGGTCCAGCGACTGGCGATCGTCGAGGAACGCGAGCGGATCGGCCGCGATCTCCACGACGGCATCATCCAGAGCATCTACGCGGTCGGCCTGTCTCTCGAAGACGTGCCGGACCTGATGGCGGAGGAGCCCGAGGAGGCTCGGGCCAGAGTGGAGCGGGCGATCGACTCGCTCGACCAATCGATCCGCGACATCCGCAACTTCATCTTCGGGCTCCGGCCCGAATTGCTCGAGCAGGCCGGACTGGTCGGTGGCCTGGCCGCTCTCGCCGATGAGTTCCGCGTCAACAGCATGGTCGACGTGGAGCTCGACACCGATGAAGCTCGACAGTCCGATCTGCCGCCCGATCTCACCGGTCAGCTGCTGTCGATCGCCCGAGAAGCTCTCAGCAACATCGCCCGTCACTCCAGGGCCACCCAGGGCAGCGTCCACGTGGAGACGGGCGACGGCGCGGTGAAGCTCATCATCAGTGACAACGGCGTGGGCTTCGATTCGACCAGGCCGCGCGGCGCAGGGCACCAGGGCCTGGTCAACATGCGCGCCCGTGCCTCATCTGTCGGTGGCCGGCTCGATATTCAGAGCGAGCCCGGCTTCGGCACGCGTATCATCGTGGAGGTGCCCCGCCGCGAAGCATCAGGCGGGATCACAGATCGAGGTGACCAATGACCGACCAGGTCGAAGCGCGTCCCCTGCGGCTTCTGGTGGTCGACGATCACGAGGTCGTTCGCCAGGGTCTCGTTTCGCTGCTGGAACGGCGCGAGCACTTCCAGGTCGTCGCCGAAGCGGGCACCGCGGCGGAAGCCGTCGAGATGGCCCGCAAGTTCGAGCCGGACCTGGTCGTCATGGATGTCCGGCTGCCGGACGGCTCGGGCATCGAGGCATGTCGCGAGATTCGGGCCGAGTTCCCCGCGACCCGGGTCGTGATCCTGACCAGCTACCCCGACGAGGAAGCGGTCCTGTCGGCGATCATCGCCGGCGCCTCCGGGTACCTACTCAAGCAGATTCGCGGCCGCGACCTCGTCAGCGCATTGGAGTCGGTGGGCCGCGGCGAGTCGCTGCTCGACCCGGCCGTGACCGAGAAGGTCCTCGACCGCGTTCGCCGCATCGCCACCGGCACCTACACCGACGAGATGGCCCAGCTGACCCAGCAGGAGCAGAAGATCCTGCTGCTCGTCGCCGAGGGCAAGACCAACAAGGAGATCGCGTCCGAGGTCTTTCTGTCGGACAAGACGGTCAAGAACTACGTCAGCTCGATCCTGTCCAAGCTGAACCTGGAGCGCCGCGCGCAAGCGGCCGCTTTTGTAGCCCGCCACCGAATGAAGGGCGGCGCCTAGCCCGATCGCGTCAGGCGGCCGATTCCTTCGTTGTCGCCTGCGGTCCTCGCTCACGGACCCATAAGTCCGTTCGCTCCGGTCCTCTGCTCCGCCTCGGCCTCGGCCGCCGGCCGGCGATCGGGAGCCGCGGGCCCCGTCAGTCGGACGAGGCCTTCGACGGCTACTACGTTCCTCCACGAAATCGGCTCTGGCGAAACTCCGTGCGCCCCGTAAACTCCGCGTCATGCGTATCGTCAGCGCCCACGAGGCGGTTTCCGGGATCAAGTCAGGTCAGCAGGTCTTCATGCACGCCGCGGCCGCGACGCCCGAGGTCCTTCTACAGGCCCTTGTCGATCGCGCTCCCGAGCTCGAGGACGTAAAGATCGTCCACATGCACGCGGAGGGTCCACATCCGCATCTTGCGCCGGACATGGTGGGCCACTTCCTCCACAAGGCACTCTTCATCGGGCCGAACGCCCGCAAGGCCGTCAACGAAGGCCGGGCAGAATTCATACCGGTCTTCCTGTCCGACATCCCCGTCCTGATCGAACAGAACTACCTGCCGCTCGACGCCGTCCTGTGCAACGTCACTCCGCCCGACGAACATGGTTTCTGCTCTCTCGGTACGTCGGTCGACGCGATGCTCAGCGCCGTCCGAAGCGCCAGGTCGGTCATCGTCCAGTTCAACAAGAGCATGCCCAGGACGCTGGGCGACAGCTTCATCCACGTCGATCGAATCGACTACGCGGTCGAGGTCGACCAGCCGCCCTACGACTATGTCAGCGGCGAGCCCGACGCCGTCGAGTCGAAGATAGGCGAGTACGTCGCGGATCTCGTCGCCGACGAGGCCACGCTGCAGATGGGCATCGGCGCGATCCCCAGCGCGGTTGGCAGGAAGCTCTACGACAAGAAGGACCTCGGCGTTCACACCGAGATGTTCACCGACATCCTGGTCGATCTCGTGGAGCGCGGCGTCGTGACCTGCAACCGCAAGGAGGTCAACTGCGGCAAGGTCGTGACCGCCTTCATGATGGGCACGCAGCGCCTGTACAAGTTCGTCGACAACAACCCCATGGTCGAGATGAGGCCGGTCGACTACACCAACGACACCGCGGTCATCCGCCGTTTCAAGCGCATGACCGCCATCAACTCGGCGATCGAAGTGGACCTCACAGGCCAGGTCTGCGCCGATTCGATCGGCCACCGCATGTACAGCGGCGTCGGCGGACAGATGGACTTCATGCGCGGCGCCGCGCTGGCCGAGGAAGGACGGGCCATCATCGCCCTGCCTTCCACCGCTGCCGGCGGAACGGTCTCGCGCCTCACAGCCAGCCTCAAGGAAGGGGCGGGGGTGACCACTACCCGGTCGCACGTCCGCACGGTCGTGACGGAGTACGGCGTGGCCGAACTGTTCGGCCAGAGCCTCCGCGAGCGAGCCAAGCGCCTCATCGCGATCGCCCATCCGGACTTCCGCGACGAGCTGACCGTCTACGCGAAGAAGTACCACGAGCTGTAGGCGACGAGGAAGAGCCAGACAAGCCTGGCTGTTGCGTCAACGTGCCGGCTAGCGCCGCTCAGCTGTTCGCGCTGGCCCAACGCAACGCGATGCGCCGCCAGAACCGCCACGCACCTCAGCCCGCCGGCCGACGGCGAGCCAGCAAGCTGGCTTTAGGCCGAGGCGGCGACGAGGACCCGGAGCGAGCGCGCTTTGACGCGCGTGAGCGAGCACCGCAGGGAGCAACGACGGCATGCGCCGCCAGAACCGCCCGTCAGCCCCAGCCCGCCGGCCCGCCACGCACCTCAGCCCGCCGGCCCGCCACGCACCTCAGCCCGCCGGCCCGCCACGCACCTCAGCCCGCCGGCCCGCCGAGCGCATCGCTAGGCGGAGCCGAGCACCGGCGCGAGCGCACCTGAGGGTGCGTGAGCAAGGAGCGGAGGCGACAACAACGCGAGGCGCCGGCAGGTCGGCGGGCGTAAAAAGGAGGAACGCCGGGCGTCCCCTCCGGCGTTCCTCACGATCGGCAGTCTGCGGGCCCGCGAAACCGCTGCGCAGTGCCGAATGGCACTCCGCTGCGGGCAAGTGGTACATCGTCCGACAGCGGGTGGCGGCAGGTCCGGAAGGCTCAATCGGGTCGGGTCGTCGACCCCGCCCACCCGGGCGAATCGCCGCCTCGGCCCCACCCATCGGGGCAGGCGCCCCCCATCCCGTCCCATACCTTCGCGGGCCATATGGCCCCCGGTCTTAGGGAGCCCTGACGCTACGGGTAGCACGGCCCCTCGGCGCACCCTGTACACATGCTCGCTGACTCCCAGATACCCCTGCGCCGACTGCTCATCGTCAGTCAGCACCGCGCTGCAACCGAGGCGCTCTGCGACCACCTCTCTCGCCACGGCTTCATCGTCGCCCAGGCGTCGTGTGAATCCGCCGCGCGCGAGGCCGCGGCTGCCCGGCCCGACGTGGTGCTGCTCGATGCCGATGTCGCGGGGGGATGGAGGCCGATGGTGGTGGCGCTTCACGATCTGATCCCTGCCGGTCGGATCGCGGTGCTTGCTTCCTACTGGCATGCGGACGAGCAGCGCGAGGCGGTCGCCAGCGGGATAGGCGGCACCCTGCTCAAGCATCTAGACGGAAGCGCGCTGGCCCGCCAGCTGCGTGCATTGAGTGAACCGACCATCGTGACGAATTCGCCGACTCCAGAATTTCCAGGCATCCCAGCCATCATCGACGGCTCGGAGGCCATCGCCTACGTCGAGACGCGGATCAGCGACGGCGCCTGCGCCTACCCGATCACGCCATCCACGACCATGGCGGCGGTCTACCAGGTTGCCGTCGCCAACGGCACCCCCAACCTGTGGGGCACAACCCTGAAGTTCATCGAGCCGGAGTCGGAGCATTCCTCCGCCTCAGCCGCAGAAGGCTTCGCCCTGGCGGGCGGCCGGGTCACGAACTTCACCGCCGGACAGGGCCTCGTCCTGATGAAGGAAGTCCTGTTCGTCATCTCCGGCAAGCGCCTGCCGGCCGTCTTCCACGTCGGTGCCCGCGCCTTGACCAGTCAGGCTCTCAACATCCACGCCGGCCACGACGACATGATGGCCGTGGCGGACACTGGCTGGGGAATGTTCTTCGCCCGCAACTGCCAGGAGGCGGCGGACCTTACCGCCATCGCCCGGCGCGTGGCCGAGGACGGCGAGACACCATGGTTCGTGGCCCAGGACGGGTTTCTGACCACGCACACCATCGAAAACGTCCAGCTTCCGGAAGACGATCTTCTTCGTCGCTTCGTCGGCGACCCGCGCAAGACCGTCCGAGACCTGTTCGACACCAAGGACGGCCTCATGTCGGGCGTGGTGGAGAACCAGGACTCGTACATGAAGGGCCGTATCGCACAGCGGTCCTGGTATGACCGTCTGCCCCAGATCGTCGAGCGGGCGATGGCCGAGTGGACCGAGTTGACAGGGCGCCCGTACGGCCTCATCGCGCCGTACCGGACCGAGGACGCCGACTACATCCTGGTTTCGATGGGGACCATGGCCGACACCGCCCTGGCGGTCGTGGACGCTCTCCGCGAGGACGGCCGAAAGGTCGGCTGCGTCACCGTCACCTGCTTCCGACCGTTCCCCGCGACCCAGCTGGCAGCGGCTCTCCGCAATGCCAAGGTCGTCGCGGTGGTCGAGCGGACCGACGAGCCCACGGCGGCGGACAACCCGCTCACCCGCGAGATCAAGTCGGCCCTCGCCGACGCGGCCATGAACGGCGCACCGTTGCCACGTGTCGTCTCGGCTTCGGCCGGCCTCGGCTCTCGCGACATCCAGCCCGGCGACCTCGGGGCCGTGTTCGACTGGATGGCCGACGAGAAGGAAGTCAAGGCACGGCGCCACGTCGTCCTCGGAATTCGCCACCCGTCGGCACTGGCCAACAACCACCTGAACATCCGCCCCAAGGGTGCCTACAGCCTGCGCGGACATTCGGTCGGCGGCTTCGGTAGCGTGACCACGAACAAGCTCGTGGCGACGACGGTCGGGGAGTTGTTCAACCTCCACGTCCAGGCCTATCCGCGCTACGGCTCGGAGAAGAAGGGCCTGCCGACGACCTACTTCCTGACCATCGCGGAAGAGCCGATCCGGCTCCACAACGAGCTGACCGAGGTCGACTTCGTGCCGCTCTTCGACACCAACTCGTTCAGGCAGGGCAACCCCCTGACGGGTCTCGTCGACGGCGGGACGGTCTTCGTGCCGACGCCCATTTGCGACCCGCAGGAGATCTGGTCGGTCCTCCCGGCCGCCACGCGAGCCGAGATCCAGGCCCGACACCTTCGACTTCTGGCTCTCGACACGGCATCGCTCGCAATGAAGTACGCGCCTCGACCGGACCTCGAGATCCGGATGCAGGGTGTGGCTCTCGTCGGTGTGTTCCTCAAGGTTTCGCCCTTCGCCGAGCGCGCCGGTCTGGATCGCCCGGCCTTGATGGAAGCCGTTCGCGGCAACCTCACTCGTTTCTTCGGCAAGCGCGGCACGGCGGTCGTGGACGCCAACCTGGCCGTCATTCAGGGCGCCTATGACGGTGTGATCGACGTCACCGCCGCGATTGCCGGCACTGCTGCCGTTCCGGCCGCTGCCGAGGTGGCTCGATGAGTCAATCCCGAACCGTTGGCGAGGTCATGACCGCCAACCCGATCTCGGTCGTCGAGACGGCTTCCCTCGCGGAGGCCGCCTCGATCCTCGACACCAGGAAGGTCTCCGGTCTTCCCGTGGTCGACGCGGACGGGACTCTGGTTGGCGTCCTCAGCCAGACCGACCTCGTTCGGGCTCGAGCGAATCAGCACCTCGTCGCCAACTGGCCCGGCCTTGCGGTCGGCCAGGTGATGACCAAGCCGGCTCTCACCATCGCAGCCACGGCGAGCCTCGAAGAGGCCGCGAAGGCGATGGAGGAGCGCCGAGTCCACCGTCTCGTTGTGACAAACGCGACGGCCACCCCGATCGGCATCATCTCGACCAGCGACCTCGTGCGGTCGTGGTTGAGGTAGTGCGATGACTGAGCGAGCGATGACCGACACCATTACTGCTACCCACATCGAGAAGCTCGGGGCCGGCCCCGGGCTCATCGCACCCCAGACCCTCAACGTCGCCGAGTACATCGACGACTTCAACAACAACGTTATCGACGCCTATCGCCGCGGCGTGGCCGATGTCGAGCTTCCGGCCGACATGGGCGTGGCGCGGAGCCTCATCGCGCCCGGAACGGCCGGCACTCGCGACTTCAGTGCCCTCTCACCGCTGATCCCGGCCTTCACGGCCGAGCAGTGCGTAGGCTGCATGGCCTGCGTCAGCGCCTGCCCCGACAGCGCCATCTTCGCGACTGCCCAGCCCAAGGGCTCGCTGGCAAAGGCAATCGACGGCTTTGCCGCCTCCCAGTCGGACCCGACGCTGGCCGCCGAGACCGCGAAGTCCCACTTCGTCCACACCACCAAGTACGGCGACGTGCCCGCCAAGCGGGGCATCGAGGCCGCGGACTTCGGCCTGTTCATCGACCCATACCACTGCAAGGGCTGCGCCGAGTGCGTCGACGTCTGCCTGGCACAGGGGCACACGGCCCTGAACATGGTCGAGAAGTGCGACGCTGAGGCAACCGGCGAGTGCACGCTGGATCGCTACCGCCGCGACATCAGTTTTTACAAGTCCCTGCCCCCGACTCCGGTCGAATACCGCAACGAGAAGGTCCTGGCCGACATCATGCTCGGCGAGCACGCCTTCGGCTTTGTCGGTGGTGGCGGATCCTGCTCCGGCTGCGGCGAAGGCACCGTCGTGCGCATGGTCATGGCCGCGACGTTGCAGACCTACGGCCCTCAGGGCATGGGCATCGTCGCCGAAACCGGCTGCAACACCGTCTTTGCCAGCACCTACCCGTACAACCCCTTCACCGTTCCGTGGACGAACTCGCTCTTCGAGAACGGCCCGGCCGATGCCCTCGGCATCCGCCTGCGCTGGGATCAGGCCGGACACGCCGACCGGCGGCTGTGGGTCTTCGGCGGTGACGGCGCCATGTACGACATCGGCTTCCAGTCGTTGTCGCGGCTGGTCGCCTCGGGCCTTGACATCAAGGTCCTGGTGCTGGACACCGGCGTTTACTCCAACACCGGCGGTCAGACCTCCACCGCATCCTTCACTGCTCAGGTCTCCAAGCTCTCCGCCTACGGCAAGGCCGAGCACGGCAAGCAGGAGAAGCGCAAGGAGCTGGGCCGGATCATGGTCGCCCACGGTGACGCATACGTCGCCCAGGTCGCGGCCTGCACCATCAACCACCTCTACAAGGCAGTGATGGAGGCCAACGCCTATCCGGGCCCGGCCGTCATCATCGCCTACACCCCCTGCATGCCGGAGCACGGCATCCCCGACGACGCGGCCAACCGCCAGGCCAAGCTCGCCGTGGAGTCGCGAGCGTTCCCGCTCTTCACGTACGACCCGCGCCGTGGCAGTTCGCTCGCCGAGCGGCTATCTCTCCAGGGCAACCCGGCAGTGAAGGAGGACTGGACGAAGAACCCGGACGGGACCACCTTCGACTTCATCTCCTTCGCCCGGACCGAAGGCCGCTTCGGTCAGCACTTCGACAAGGAGGGCAATCCTTCCGTCGAGCTGCAGCGCTCCCAGGAAGATCGCCTCAACAGCTGGCAGATCCTGCAGGAGATGGCCGGCCTCCGCTAGCTCGAAGGGGCCGCGCCCCTCAGAACTCGCTCACAACTCCGTCACACAGGACCGGGGCCTCGCAAGGGGCCCCGGTCCTCTTGCCAGGCGGAGGGTTCGCTACGCGGCGGCGCCGACGGTGCCCGCCTCGAACCCGGCCCCAAAGGCACCAAGGTCCGCTTCGACCATCCGCCGACGATCCTCGTTGGCGGGGCGCTTGTTGCCGGCCATTTCGCGCAGCGCGGCCCGGGAGGACTCAGGGGTGACCCAGCCCGTCCGGGCCACCAGCGCGCCGAGGGCGACGACGCTCACGAGCTTGTCGTCGCCGCCTCTGGCCGCCAGCTCGGTGCAGCGCAGGTGCAGCTCTTCGATGTCGGCGCGGCCGGACTTCTCCTCGCCCAGGAGCGAGGTGTTCATGAGGAGCAACCCACCCGGCCCCAGCCTCGGCGCGAACTTGCGCAAGGAGGGCAGGTTCATGACGACGGCCGCGTCGAACTGGTCCACGACCGGTGATCCGATCGGGGTGTCTCCGACGATGACCGTGCAGGAGGCCGTGCCGCCGCGCATCTCGGGCCCGTATGAAGGGATCCAGAAGGCCTCGAGCCCGTCCCTGATCGCGGCCCTCGCCAGGGCCTGGCCGGTGAAGAGGAGTCCCTGACCGCCGAAGCCGGCGAAGACGACGGAATGGTCCATCTCAGGCCTCCGGTCCGGTCGCGGGCTGCAGTGGAACCGGAGCGGCGCCCGGGGCCTTGCGATCGACGATGACCCCGAGCGGGTACTCCGCGACGACCGGGCCCTTCAGATGCTGGAGGGATTCCTGCGGCGTCATGCCCCAGCCGACCGGGCAGTTCGAGAGCGCTTCCACGATGGCGAAGCCGCCGCCATCGATCTGGACCTGGCAGGCTCGCCTGATCATGGCCTTGAGCTTGCCGATGGAGGCGACGTCGGCCACGGTTCCGCGAGCGGCGTACGTGACACCGGGGAGCTGGGCCAGCATCTCCGTGATGCGGATGGGATAGCCCATGAGCGCGGCGTCGCGGCCGTTCGGCGAGGACGTCGTTCTCTGTCCCAGGAGAGTGGTTGGGGCCATCTGGCCGCCGGTCATGCCGTAGATGCCGTTGTTCACGAAGATCGCGGTGATGCGCTCGCCGCGGGCCGCGGCATGGACGATTTCGGCGGTCCCGATCGCGGCCAGGTCCCCGTCGCCCTGATACGTCAGGACGAAGGCCTCGGGCCGGACGCGTCGGATCCCGGTGGCCACGGCCGGGGCGCGGCCGTGCGGCGCCTCCACGAAGTCCACGTTGAGGTAGTCGTAGGCGAAGACGGCGCACCCGACCGGAGCCACGGCAATTGTGTGCGGGGGCAGGTCCAGCTCGGTCATGACCTCGGCCAGCAGCCGGTGGACGATGCCGTGGCCGCAGCCCGGGCAGTAGTGGGTCGAACGGTCGAGCAGGACGTCCGGCTTGCGATAGATCAGGCGTGCGGCCGAAGCGCCCGGGGTGGCCGGCGTGGCCGGTGTGCGGAGCGTCATCGGCGACCTCCATGGCGTTCGCCGGCATGGACGCTTGCATGGATGCCCGCGCCGTCGCCGTCCCCGTCGGAACCGTGACCGCGACTGAACGCTCCGCGGCTCTCGACGCGCTCGCGATGTCCGGTCTCTCGCGTCCGGTCCACCCTCGCGCGCAGTGCCTTCAGCGCGCCGAGCACTTCATGCGGCGTCGGCACCAGCCCGCCCATTCGACCGTGGAAGGCAACCGGGCAGCGTCCCTCGACCGCCAGTCGAACGTCCTCGACCATCTGGCCCGAGGAGAGCTCCACGGTGAGGATGCCGTCCAGGTGCCGGCTCAGTCGGGCCAATTCGTGCTCCGGGAACGGCCACAACGTGATGGGCCGGAAGAGACCCACCCTGATGCCTCGCTCGCGAGCCTCGGCAATGGCGCTACTAGCTACCCTGGCCGCGGTGCCGTAGGCAACGATGGCGAATTCGGCGTCCTGCAGTTGCCAGCCCTCCCAGCGGACCTCGTGTCGGGCAATCTCGCGGTACTTGTGCTGGAGAGCCAGGTTGCGCTTCTCGAGCACTTCCGGATCGAGATCGATCGACTTGATGACCCGAGCCGGCCGGCCGACCGCGCCTGTGAGCGCCCAGTCGAAGGCGCGCCGTTCCGGTGTTCGGAAGCGCAGATCGACCGGCTCCATCGCCTGGCCCAGGATCCCGTCGGCCACCACCATCACGGGCGTCCTGTAGCGCTCCGCCAGCTCGAAGGAAGTGGCCATCAGTTCCATCGCCTCGCCGATCGAGGCCGGCGCCAGGACGGGCACGCGATAGTCGCCGTGGCCGTGGCCCTTCGTCGCCTGGAAGTAGTCGCTTTGCGACGGCCCGATGCCGCCCAGGCCCGGGCCCGCTCGCATGACGTTGACGAGCACCATCGGCGTGCCGGAGCCCGCCATGTAGCTCATCGCCTCGGCCATCAGGCTGATGCCGGGGCTCGACGACGAAACCATGACCCGGGCGCCCGTGGCGGCCGCGCCGAGGGCCATGTTGATTGCGCCGAGCTCGCTCTCGGCCTGTACGAAGACGCGGCCGAGCTCGATCATCCGGCGGGCCATCCACTCGAGCAGCTCGGCCTGGGGCGTGATCGGGTAGCCGAAGTAGGCGTCGCATCCGGCCTGGATCGCGGCCTCGGCGATTGCTTCGTTGCCCTTCATCAGGACGCGGGCACGACGGTGGGCGTCGGCCTCGGCCCCGGCATTGGCCCGGGCCTGGGCCTGGGGGACGGCTTCGGCGCCGGCGTGCCGCGGCGCGATCCCGATCTCGCGTTGGCCTGTCATCGCGGCCGCTCCTCTCTTCGAGCCGGGCGCGGAGCTGCCCAGACGGTGAAGACGGCATCGGGGCAGATTCGCGCGCAGAAGGCGCAGCTGGTGCAGCCGGCGGCGTCGGTCAGCTCGACGGGGTGGTAGCCGAGGGCGTTGACGCGGCCCCGGTCGAGCGACAGGACGCTCCTGGGGCAGGCAGCGATGCATAGCTCGCAGCCCTTGCAGCGATCCTCGGCGATGACGAGCGGCGCCCACGGCACAGGGGGCCGGAGGTCCATGGCAACTTGACTGATCGCCATTCGCTGTTCGCTTTCGGGTGCGGAGCCCGACGCCGAACAAGCCACCGATCTCTACCGCCGCAACCCAAGGTCGCCGGCGGTTCGATCCGAGGCGGTCCCGCGTACGGGACTTGTTGCCCGTAGCCTCCCGCGCCGCGCAACTCCCGGCAAGGGCCGAACGACTCAATGGCCCGATCCAGCCTGCAGTTGCCGCCGCCGATACCCCAGGCATGCCGCATCGGTGTTGCTTGAAGTCGACACCCCGCCCACGGACCGCCCGCAAGATCCGCCGCAAGGGTTACGTAGATGGCATACTGCAAACGGAGTAGGGCGATAGCCAGAGGCCCTGGATCCGAGTCACGGCGAGACCGCACTCAGAGGGCCTGGATGGACCGCAAGTCGCACGCCGCTGCCAGCCGAGAGACCTTCACCAGGGCGCCGGCCGTATCGCTGGACCCTGACGCAACGACGCCTGTACCGGTCCGGGCCCGGTTCCCCGGCGAGGAGCCACCAGAAGGCCTCCGAGTGGACGACCTGGGGCCTGGGACCGAGTCCGAGCCGAACATCCGCCAGGCGTTGCTCTCCGAGCCGTTCGACGACCCGGTCGCCCTCGGCAGCGTCCGCTGCGTGGCTTGCGCCCATCGCTGTGTCCTGCGGCCGAGCCGGATCGGCATCTGCGGCGTCCGTCAGAACCGGGGCGGCTGGCTCTACACACTCGTCTATGGCGAGGTCGTGGCCGCCAAGGCCGAACCAGTCGAGAAGAAGCCCTTCTTCCACTTCATGCCGGGCAGCTACGCCTATTCGGTGGGGACGCAGGGCTGCAACTTCCACTGCGCCTTCTGTCAGAACTGGGAGATGTCGCAGGCCCACCGCGAGGGCATCGTGCCCGAAAGCCGGAGCGTCACACCGGCAGACGTCGTCGAGGCGGCGGTCGCGGCGGGCGTTCGCAGCGTGGCCTATACGTACGTGGAGCCGACGGTCTTCATAGAGTTCGCCCTGGATTCGATGGTTCGGGCGCGCGCGGCCGGCCTCCACAACATCTTCGTGACGAACGGCTACGAGACTCCCGAGGCGATCGAACTGGTGGCGCCTTATCTCGATGCCGCGAACGTCGACCTCAAGGCTGCCAGCGACAGCTTCTACCGTCGGGTCTGCGGCGCCCGGTGGGAGCCGGTTCGCGACGCCGTCGTGGAGATGCGCAGGCGCGGCATCTGGCTCGAGCTGACGACCCTGATCGTTCCCGGCCTCAACGACGACAGGCGCGAGCTGCGGTCCATGGCCGAATGGATCGCCACGGCCGTTGGGCCCGAGACGCCCTGGCACCTGACCCGCTTCCAGCCCGCCTATCGTCTGGCGGACCTGCAGCCGACTCCGGGGGCAACGCTCGTGGACGCGGCCGCGGTCGCTCGCGAGGTTGGGCTGCGCCACGTCTACATCGGCAATGCCCCAGAGGTCGAGGAGGCAACGACGTACTGCTCGCGCTGCGGGGAACGGCTCATCGCCCGCGCCGACTACGCGGTCACCGAGTGGCGCCTGGTCGACGGCCGCTGCCCCCGCTGCAAGCACTCTCTGGCGGGGGTTGGCCTGGAGGACTCCCCGGTCGTCGTGTGAGGCGGCTTCGCGGCCCCTGGCCGCGTCCCTCGGCTACTCGCGCGGAGGGGACGTAGTCGGGACCTTTTGGCCGTGGAGGCGGGCCGCTCGGCAGGCGGAAACTACAGCGCCGTGGTGTGAGATATAGGCGGGCGAGCAGCGATTGCGCGCACCGCGAAGCAGTACACGGCCGGAGATCGATCCAATGCACGAAGCAGGTCTGGCGCGCGAGGTGGCGAGGGCGCTGCGGGAGCGCGGCCTGCGGCCCGGCCAGGTCCGGCTGGCGGTGCGAGGCGGCCACCACGATCCGGCCGAGTTTGAAGCGGAGCTGCGCGACCATCTGGCGGCCGCAATGCCCGACGAAACGGCGGCGCTGTCGAGCCTGCCGATCCGGCGAGTCATGTTCGGCCATCTGTGCCCGAGGTGCGGCGTCGAGTTCGAGTCGGAGGTCGTCGCCCCGGTCTGCCCGGCCTGCGGGTCCGACACGGTGCCCGAAATCGCCGACGAGGAGATCGAGATCGAACTGCTCGAGGCGGTCCGGTGAAGCCGGCGGCAAACGGTCGGACGGGGCCGCACGCCGTCGCCGAACGCGTCGCCCGCGTCATCGAAGTCCGCGGCGTGGTCCAGGGCGTCGGCTATCGGCCGTTCGTCTGGCGTCTGGCGACGGAGCTGGGTCTCGACGGGACGGTCGTCAACCGCGCCGGGCAGGTCGAGATCGTTGTTGCCGGTTCGGCGGAGGCGGTCGAAAGATTCGCGGGGCGCCTGAGGACGGACGCACCTCCGCGCGCCCGGGTGGACCATGTTGCCGTCCGCGAGGCCGCGGACGGCAATACGCCGCGTCCGGGATCGGGGTTCGCCATCGAAGAGAGTCAGGCTGCCGCCTCGACCGAGCGGCTCTTCCCGCCCGACATCGCGACTTGCGACGACTGCCTGCGCGAGCTGTTCGATCCGACCGATCGGCGGTATCGCTATCCGTTCACCAACTGCACCAACTGCGGGCCGCGCGCCACCATCATCGACGACCTGCCCTACGACCGGGCCCGGACGTCGATGCGGGAGTTCCCGCTGTGCGCCGCGTGCGAGTCTGAGTACCGCGACCCGTCGAACCGGCGGTTCCACGCCGAGCCGGTCGCGTGCCCAGCCTGTGGGCCGCAGCTGAGCTACCGGCGGCCTGGCGACGCTTCCCCGGCGGCGCATCGGGAAGAGGCGCTGGCGGCGGCCCTGGCCGACCTGCGGGCCGGCCGAATCGTGGCGGTGAAGGGACTGGGCGGCTATCACCTCGCCTGCGACGCCACCGATCCGGCGGCAGTGGCCCGGCTCCGCGACCGCAAGCACCGCTGGGCCAAGGCGTTCGCGGTCATGGTGCGCGACCTGGAGGCGGCGCGCTGTCAGGCGCTGATGTCGCCCGGGGAGGAAGCGCTGCTGACCTCGCCGGCGCGGCCGATCGTGCTCGTCTCGCGGTTCGACCGGAGATGCGTGGAGCCGCCACTCGCGGAGCCACGGGGCGTGGAGCCGCCACTCGCCGATGGCGTGGTCAACGCGGAGCCGGCACGCGCTGCCGCGCTCAACCGCCGCGTAGGGCTCTTCCTGCCGTACACGCCACTCCACCACTTGCTGCTGGAGGGTCTGGGCCGGCCCATCGTGCTGACGAGCGGCAACATGTCGGACGAGCCCCTGGTCACCGACGATGCCGAGGCGCTGGAGCGGCTGGCGGGGATCGCCGACTCGTTCCTGAGCCACGACCGGGAGATTCGGGCGCGCTACGACGACTCCGTCACGCGGGTCGTGGACGGCGCCGAGAGCCTGATCCGCCGCGGCCGGGGCTACTGCCCGGAGCCACTCGCGTTGCCGATCGCCACCCCCCACAACGTCCTTGCGGTGGGCGCGGAGCTGAAGCACACCTTCACCCTGGCCCGCGGTGGTCGGGCCCACGTGGCGCCCCACACCGGCGACCTCGAAGACCTGCTGGCGCATCGGGCCTTCGAGACGAACCTGGCCCACCTGAAGCGGCTGCTCGACATCGAGCCGGAGTACGTGGCCCACGACCTGCACCCGGCGTACCTCTCCACGCAATACGCGATCAGCCACTTCCCGGAGAGCCGACGCATCCCCGTCCAGCATCACCACGCTCATGTGGCGTCGGCAGCGGCGGAGGCCGGGCTCACGACGGAGTTCATCGGCGTCGCCTTCGACGGCCTGGGCATGGGCGACGACGGTACCTTCTGGGGAGGCGAGGTTCTCGTGGCGACTCTGGCGGGCTACCGGCGCGTCGGCCGCTTTGGCCGCGCGCCGATGCCCGGCGGGGCGCTGGCGGTCAAGAAGCCGTACCGCATGGCACTGGGGTACATCCTGGCCGCCGAAGCGTTCGAACAAGAAGCCTCCGTCGCCGGCGCCGAAGGCCCTGCGGTCGTCGAAAGCCGGCCGGCTTTCGGCCGTTCGGCCATCGACCAGGAGCTGACGCGGGCCTTTCTCGACCGGCTCGATCCCCGAGAGATCGAGGTCGTTCGCGTCCAGCTCGCCCGCGGCCTCAACGCCCCGAGCGCGTCGTCGGCGGGACGGCTCTTCGACGCGGCGGCCAGTCTCCTCGGCATCCGCGACGTGGCCGAGTACGAGGCCCAGGCCGCCATCGAGCTGGAGCTGCTGGCAGAGGAGGGGAGTGTGGAGCCCCTCCCATACCAGATCGTCCGGAGCGAAGGTCAAGGCGGCGGCATGCCGCTCCTCGTCTACGACCCACGGCCAACGCTTCGCGGCCTCCTCGAAGGTGTCGCCGAAGGCGTGGCAACGGCGACCCTCGCCGCTCGCTTCCAGGAGACGATTGCCGCGGTCACTCGCCAGCTTTGCGCCGACGTTCGCGTGGACACGGGTCTCGGTTGCGTGGCCCTCTCCGGTGGCGTGTTCCAGAATCAGTGGCTGGCGACCACCCTCGTTCGGCGCCTCAGAAGCGACGGCTTCGAGGTCCACACTAATCAGGAAGTCCCGGCGAACGACGGCGGGATCAGCTACGGTCAGGCCGCGGTGGCAGCCGCTCGCCTGGCCGCCGCGTCCTAGCGGCAAGGAGAAATCGAAATGTGCCTCGGTATCCCGGGCAAGGTGGTCGAGATCAACGATGAGGGACCGCTGCGCATGGCGCGCGTCGATTTCGGCGGCGTGCGCAAGGAAGCCTGCCTGGCCTACGTGCCCGAGGTGGTCCTGGGCGACTACGTGATCGTTCACGTCGGGTTCGCGATCAGCCAGCTCGACGAAGACGAGGCGCTCAAGACGCTCGAGATTCTGCGCGCCATCGACGCCCAGGGAGTGGCGATGGAGCTCGGATCGATGGGCGAAGATGCGGCGCCGCCGACATCTGCCGAGGCGCCCGCATGAAGTTCGTCGACGAGTATCGCAACGCGGAGCTGGCCCGCAAGCTGGTCGACGAGATCCACCGCATCACGACGCGGCCGTGGGCGCTGATGGAGGTTTGCGGCGGCCAGACTCACACCCTGGTCAAGCAGGGCATCGACGAAGCGCTGCCCAAAGGCGTGCGCATGATCCACGGCCCGGGTTGCCCCGTCTGCGTGACGCCGCTCGAGCAGATCGACAAGGCGCTGGCGATCGCCGCCCGGCCCGACGTCATCTTCACCAGCTACGGCGACATGCTGCGCGTACCAGGGTCAACCACGGACCTGTTATCGCTGAAGGCGCGCGGCGCCGACGTTCGGATCGTCTACTCGCCTCTGGATGCTGTTCGGATCGCTGCCGCCAATCCCGATCGGCAAGTCGTCTTCTTCGCCATCGGGTTCGAGACCACGGCGCCGGCAAACGCGATGGCGGTTGCCCAGGCGGACCGGCTCGGCCTGGACAACTTCACCGTGCTGGTGAGCCACGTCCTCGTGCCGCCGGCGATGACCGCGATCCTTGAGTCGCCGGCGTGCCAGGTCCAGGCATTCCTGGCCGCCGGCCACGTCTGTGCGGTCATGGGCTGGACCGAGTACGAGCCGATCGCGGAGCGCTACCACGTTCCGATAGTGGTGACCGGCTTCGAGCCGCTCGACCTGCTCGAGGGCATCCTCATGGCGATCCGGCAGCTGGAAGAGGGGCGCGCGGTCGTCGAGAACCAGTACGCTCGAGCCGTGAAGCGAGAGGGCAACCACAAGGCCCAGGAGGCCGTCTTCCGGGTCTTCGACGTGGGCGAGCGGACCTGGCGCGGTATCGGCACGATCCCAGCGTCCGGCTACCACCTTCGCCCGGAGTTCGCGAAGTTCGACGCCGAGGCGCGCTTCGATGTCGGCGACATCCACACGCAGGAGCACCCGGCCTGCATCGCCGGCCAGATCCTCCAGGGCACGAAGACCCCGTTGGACTGCACGGCGTACGGCGTGCTCTGCTCGCCGCAGAAGCCGCTCGGGGCGCCGATGGTCAGCGCCGAGGGTACCTGCTCGGCCTTCCACGCCGCGGGACGCGGGCTCGCGGCGCCGACGGCGTTCCCGCTGTACGACCTGGCCCGGCCGCTCGGCGAGGCTCGCGGATGACGGCGCGGTCCGATCTACGTGCCGGGGCGCCCGATCCGGCGGGTTCGGGGGCGCCCGACCCGGCGGATTCGGCCCTGCCGAACCCGGCGAATCTCGTTTGCCCGGCCCCGATCCCCGAACGAGCCCGCGTCTTGTTGGGGCACGGCTCGGGAGGCCAGCTATCGGCGGCGCTGATGCGCGAGGTCATCGGGCCGGCGCTTGCCGCGGGGAGTGGCGCCGCGGGGAGTGGCGCCGCGGGGAGTGGCGCCGCGGACTCGGCGGAGGCCGGGCCGCTCAACGACGCCGCCGTCGTGGAGGTGGCCGGTCAGCGGCTCGCCTTCACCACCGATTCGTTCGTCGTCAGCCCGCTCGAGTTCCCCGGCGGCGACATCGGCGAACTGGCGGTCAACGGCACAGTCAACGACCTGGCCATGATGGGCGCCCAGCCCCTGGCGCTGTCGCTGGCCTACGTGATCGAGGAAGGACTGCCGATCGATGAGTTGCGGAAGGTGACGGAGTCGGTCGCGCGGGCGGCCGGTCGGGCGGGCGTTCGAATCGTCACCGGCGACACGAAGGTGGTCGGTCGGGGAGCGGCGGACGGGCTGTTCGTCAATACCGCCGGCATCGGGCTGGTCGCCCCGGGCGTGGTTGTGGGCGCGGATCGCGCCACCGTGGGGGACGCGATCATTCTCTCCGGCCCGATCGGGCTGCACGGCATCGCGGTAATGAGCATCCGCGAGGGTCTGGACTTCGAGGTGGAGATCGCCTCGGATACGCAGCCGCTCAACGTTCTGGTGGCCACGATCGTCGCCGCGTGCCCGGACGTCCACGTCCTGCGCGACCCAACCCGTGGCGGCCTGGCCTCGGCCCTCAACGAGATCGCCGCGGCCTCCGGCGTTGGCATCGAGCTGCGCGAGGAGAGGATCCCGATCCCGGGCCCGGTGCACGCCGCCTGCGAGATGCTCGGCCTGGATCCCCTCCATGTGGCCAACGAGGGCAAGCTCGTGGCGTTCGTGCCCGCTGCGTCGGCCGATGCCGTTCTGGCGGCAATGCGCGCCGTCCCCGAAGGAGCCGAGGCCGTGGGAATAGGACGGGTCGTGGCGGATCATCCGGCCATGGTCACGATGCGCACGATCGTCGGCTCGCAGCGCATCGTCGACATGCTGGTAGGGGAGCAGCTGCCCCGCATCTGCTAGAGGTGAGGTCGGACCTCGGCGACTCCGGCAGCCCGACTCTATCGCCGTCGATCGACGGTTGCGCCGTGGCCTGACTGCGTCTCGCGGCCGGCGCTACAGTTGGGACGTCGACAAACAGGGGAAGCAAAAGGGGTCGCGGGAACCGATGGCGAACATGGCAGCGGTTCGAGCGCGCCTGAACACCTGGCCGGCGCGGAGCTTCGCGACCGAGTACGACCGCTCTTCCAACAGCTTCACGCCGATGCGGCTCGTGCTCGCCGTCGCGGTGCTGTACACGCACTCCTATGCCATCGTCGGCTCGAAGCAGGGCGACGAATTGTGGAGGCTGACGCACGTGACGATGGGCCACCTCGCCGTCGTTGCCTTCTTCATAATCAGCGGCTATCTCGTCACACAGAGTCTCGCAACAGGGCGTTCAAGTCACAAGTTCCTCTCGTTCATCGTGAAGCGCGGGCTGCGCATCATGCCCGGCCTCATCGTCTGCACCATCGGCCTGTCCTTCGTGGTCGGTCCTTTCTTCGGCCATCGCAGCCTCCAGGACTACTACTCCTTCAAGGGCGGCTGGAGCCCGTGGGGGTACACGTTCGACACGCTGACGTTCAACCTCTTCAGCAACTACTTCGGCTGGCATACCCGCCTGCACGACGCCTTTATCAACACTCCGATGGGCCCGGCTGTCAACGGCTCGCTCTGGTCGCTCCGGTTCGAGGTCGCCACGTATCTGATGCTCGTGGTTGGCGCGTTCCTGTGCCGGTATCGCCTGCGGCTCTATACGGGCATCCTGGCAGTCGCCGGGTTCGGAGCCGTCGTCCTATACCACTTCGGCGTCCATGAGCTCCCATTCCGTACTGTGTGGGTGTTCAAGGAGTGGGACCTCGTGCTCAGCGTCACGCCCTACTTCTTCGTGGGCGGCGCGATCTACGCCTTCCGCAATCGCGTTCCGTACTCCGCGGGTCTGGCCGGGTTCCTTGCCGTCGTGGCGCTGCTCGCATGCGCGACGACACTCCGCGAGATCGTCTGGGTGGTAGCGGTGCCGTACCTCGTTCTCATGATCGGTGTGAGCAAGAACTTCGCCTGGTTCGATCGCTACTTCGGCGACTACTCGTACGGCACCTACATCTACGCCTGGCCGGTTCAACAGGTTGTCGAGACCGTACTGAAGATCAAAGTGCCCGACCTTCTCTTCGCTATCGCGCTCCCGATCACGCTCGCGCTGGCCTTCGTCTCCTGGCACGTGGTGGAGCATCCGGCCCTCCGTCTCAAGACACGCACCGGTGGCCCGAAACCCTCGGCCGCCGGGAAGACTGAAGAGGAACCCTCACCAAAGCCGAGCGTGCCGGAGCCTCTCGCGGCGCCGGAGCCTCTCCCGGCGCCGGAGCCTCTCGCGGCGCCGGAGCCTCTCGCGGCGCCCTGATCGCATCCGCGGCCGTCCTTCGACATTGTCCGCCCGACCTGAGTAGTCGAACTGCGTACACGACCGGGAAGAGGCGGCGCGACGGCTCGTCACCGCAACACGAAGATGCTCGCCAGCAGGATGA